>Ga0049105_1000876_pt1 | contig 11979 bp, 8 predicted proteins | sample WorMetvaBAHAMAS1_FD_61260 | JGI IMG/M metagenome (GOLD analysis project Ga0049105, IMG submission 61260) | Worm MetaG Olavius vacuus BAHAMAS.1 | ecosystem: Host-associated > Annelida > Digestive system > Unclassified | place: Germany: Marburg | collected 2013-04-09 | reverse complement strand
GTAAACACTGCAGGTTAGTTTATATTGCAATATTTTACAATGGAACAAAGTTTAGTATTACATTTGTGTACTTAGTATTGTTTTACTGGTGTCGCGAATAAAGAAATTAGTCAGGGAAAAGTATTGATTTTGTTTGGAAAAGTCCGGGAAAAGTCAAGGAAAATGAATTCTGCTAAGTAGTAGGAATCCTGCCAGTTCACTGAAAACATTGTTAAGGCGTGTACCAGTACTGATGCTGTTGCAGTGAAGGTTGGCTGAGTCATGCTGTTCTGGACGTGTTTGAGAAAGAGCCATTACCAGTCGACAGCGAGTTGTGGACACACCCTGAGGTCACCGTCACTCCGCATGTTGCAGGATATGATATCAACTTCAGAAAGGTAAATCGGTAATTGTTGGTGGTAGACTCGATTCCTTTTTGTGCTTCTTAACTTGCTTCATCTGATCACTCGTTCACGCTTTCAGTCTGGGCTTAAATTTTTCTGTTACTGATTAGTCCAAGCTGTTACCAAGTTCTGATATTACGTCCTGTTAAGTCTTTTTATGAATTCCTTATACTTTTTACTTTTCCTTATACTTATAGCTTTTCCATCACCGTAACGGCCATGATAAACGATCATTGGAATTTACTGTAAACCGTACTCTTTTATGAACATGTTTCACACTAGTTCATTATCAGTAATTGAAGAATGCCAAAAACATTTAAAACTTCTTTCCGGTCAAACTTGTGATTGTTATAAAAGCTGTGAAAATTTCTTGCAAAAATTTTCCGCCTCAGAAAATAATGTTCGTGGTTTTTAACAAGCAAGCTGTAAGACAAATCAGCAACAGCAGGCGAGCCTGCACCAGTAAAACAACATCTACTGCAACTCAAATAAGTTTTGAAATTTATTGAAAATTCTTTACAGATTTGGTGGACTAGAGAGCTTTATTACTGCTTGTTTTATATACCTGTATCTGCCGAGAGGGCCAAAAAATTGATTTTTTACTGTATGTTCTCGTTTTAATGTGTTAACGTTTCATGTACAATCCAGCATTGAGCTGCTATATGCAATAAACCATTCATTTGTTTAAAAAAACTGTACCATTTTTTACAGTTTGTAACTCATGTACGTGATGACACAGAAAGACTCTCCATGTATTAAAATATTCAGTATGTCACCTACTCACCACATGTCACTGTCGACGTGTGTATAAACTAGTTTTTATAGTGTTAAGAGTTATTGGCAAATGACATTCGATGTTTACTAAGACTGTATATTTGTGATCTGTTTTGTAGTTTATGGATGCGTTTCTGGCAAACTTTGAACAGTACAAAAGCAATCGGCCGATGAGCCACGTTGTTGATTGGACAAAGGGCTATTGACAGCCGCCTTTTCTGCACGACCGTTGACGTTAATTGTTATTTCTAGAGCCTGTGATTAATCTTCATGTTGACTCGGTCATTTCACCCTTTTCTTCCATAATTTATACGGGGATTAGAGTGCGAAATTTGACCCAAAATTAGTGTAATATGATAATATTTTAAACACAAATCAACCTATGAGTGCACGAAGAAGCCGAGCGAAATTTTTCCCATTTAAATTTAATTTAGTCACAGTACATTTGAATTCGCCACATCAGCCGATTTCTTTAGTACCACACTTCAGGGCCTAAAATAAATGAAAAAGGTACTGGCAAGGGAAGTGTGGATGACGGTTCCTTTTCAGTATGGAGATCTAGGGCAGAAAAAGAGATGAAATTGAGTCTGCGTATTTCAGTGTATTTCTGGTTAAACCTCGTATTAATATTATGGGACTACTGTGATGTTATGAGTATTACTGGGTCTATTCCGTTGCAAGACTCAAAAAAAGTTACTGGCAATGTGAAAAAATACTGACTTCTGCATTGGGCCCTGCCACACGGTAGTAAAGGAAATGCATACAACGTCTATTTTTTTCAGAAATTGGAGATACACAGTTTGCTATAGATGCATATTTCCGATTCAGTAATCTAATGTGTGTAGTGTGACTGCAACTAGGACACACCCTGTGCCTGGCTCCGGGTTCGCAAGAATAGTCGCACTCCGTTTCCCGGCTGGCTGTCATAGAAGGCATCTGAACTAGGGTTTTGTGATTAATTATGTTTGTCTTAGCTACGGCAGTATTTTTGCGTTTGTTTTTTTGTGTATTAGGTGCATGTGTTTTATGTTTCATTGCTTTCAGTTGTGATTGTCGGCACAACTGAAGATACGTTGTCTCTGAAATGAACTGTTACACGTCGAATTGGATGCAAAACCATACTGACTGAATTTAGCTAGAACACATCTTTTGGTAACCATACACCAACAGATATTTATTATTAGCAAATAAACTGTGTACAACACGAAAATACAATAATAGCATGTCCAAGGGCCAACGACCTGCGTTCACCTTTCGTTGTAAATAATTAAGAACCGGTATATCAACACGTGATAAGCGTATAATACAGATGTCGGCATAATAACACGTAACATTAACATCGTCAACAACAACAGTGATAAATATTCTTGTCTAACAGTACAGATCTTTTATTAAAAGCAGTGATTTCTTGCGATAAGACATCGCTGCTTTTAATAAAAGATAATATTGGACTTACTTGCATTCATGGGCGCCCGTAGGATTTTTTTCCGGGGTGGGCAATGAGGGGGTTTGAAGGACGGCAGTCCCCCAGCAGGGTCCAGGGGCTGCTCCCCGGTGGGGGTCTGGGGCAAAGCCCGCAGAAACTGACGACATTTTTTCAAAATGATGCATAAATACTTCGTCTACTGAGGCTCTAGCCAACATTTGCAGCAAAAAAACACTTTTCAACATTTCAAGGGGAGGGAGGGGCAAGTGCCCCCTTGCCCATGCCTGCGGGTGCCCATACTTGCATGCTTGATAGTGCAGGGCCTCGATCTTGAATGTAGAATTACAGATACCATACCCACATTATTAGTGCCTGTAAAAAACCTTATGAGCTACCAGTTTATTACAGATTTAACTTAAACTATGTTGCTTCGGTATGCGAATTTATTGTTTCAGACGTTGCTTCAGACAGACAACACTGGCCTCACTATTTTGATTTGTGTAATCCTAGCATATTGTGTCTTGGTCTTGGTCGCAGTCTTATGGCTTTGCTCTTAGTCTGTACATTTCAGGGGCGTGTGCAGAATTTCTCATTGGAGGGGTCCAACCCGCCGCCAGGTTAAAGGTGACAGATTCGAAACACCGAACCCCCTACCGACCCCCTCTACCCTAAATTGGAAAAACCTATCAACTCCTCTTGGAATAATTTTGAGAAAATCACTAATAAAGAAATAGTTATGACATTAAGAAACATAGAATTACTAAGTTCTTCTGCGTCATATTCTTTCACTTCAAGGCACTTTCCTGCATTCCTTAAATGTTATAAAATAGGGAAAATGTAGTAAGTCCAAATTTGCATTAAACTCAATTTTCACTATTTTGGCACTTGCTAGGTTTTTCTTAAATTCCTTAGCATGGTAGCCCTGTTTCCTGTCGATGACTGTATGGCTGTTATGCAGTATTATCATCCGTAGTAACCATTATAATACTTGTGATCATTAGGGGCCATGCCCCATGACATTCCGCAAAATACGCCCTTGGTACATTTTGGTTTCGTTTCCAGCATTGATTAAAAGTAATTAGATTAAAATTAATTAGTGTTGTTACGTATCTTAAAATAACATGCTTTTTAACTTTCAAAACAATGCATTTAGTACTGTACATTCTCCTAAAAACACTACTTGTGGCTTCTAATATCAAAAACAATATTGAACGTAGATTTTAAACTAATGATAAATATAAATATAATACCGTTAACCTGAAATGGTCGTTACACCGCACGACTCCAAAGTTAAACATATAAATTATGGCAACAAAATACAACTTTTGCGAGAGAAACTGCTTCGAAATTAATGAGAAATATATACATTAAACAGAGGCAAAATATGATGGTCGTTTGCGATGTCGGCTAATTGCCAGCGCACGTCAGCTTTGCTCAGAGAAGCAGGACTTTTGGTGCCGTTCGTGTGTCTGTCGGCGAAAAAATCTCAAAAACTCAGTTGAATAAAAGAAGGCATATATTTGACCTTGACCTTTGACCTTGACAGCTAAAACTGGTGTCACTGGAGATTTATGCCCTTTCAGGTACATTTTAATTTTAAATCTTTTAAGCACGTCGGTGATGAAATGCCATCCTGGCGCCGATGTGACGTTTTAGGCGATTTTTTTGCACTTTACAGGTGTTCAGACTTTATAGCTAGGCCTGGACTTACTTTACAAGTGGCAAAACACAGAGGTCGGCCGGCAAATCACAGAAGTGTAGGCCTACCAATTCATCATCATCATCGTCATCATCAACAACTGACGTTTTTAGAGTGGCCTAAATAGCTAACACTGCAAGGACCATTGTACTGGACGGGATGAAATTACTGGGAAAAGAAAGTCATTCAGAGTCAGTTTTGTAGCAGCGGCGGAACAAGTACGTCTTGAGCCTGTTCTTGAACACTGGTCACATTAAAATATCGGCCGATCAAGGGGCCTTCATCTGGATCCGCCATCGTTGTTCTATAACGCTGATGACGCTGTATTCGAGACACCGTCGGTTTGATGGCTTGTTCCCGCGTGTGTGGCCGCGTTCAGCTCGCTGGGTGGTACGACGTCCGGTGGCGGGGTCGTGATTCGGCCGAAAGTGACGTCGTTGTCGAAGCTCGGCGTCTCGTCGGCCTGTTGTAGGTCTTTGGCGGTCACACCAAAGTAGTAGTGTGGCTTTAGGTCCGTCGGACTTTCCACTCCCTCCTCGTTGGTCGAACTATCTTCCGGATCTGACCGACAGCAACAGCAGCCGCTCTTTCGGCCGTGTTTTCTACAACGCATTCATGTCAACGTGAATATTGCACGGAAATGTTTCTTTCGGGTGTCTACGGGTCTGGTCAAATTCGGAACATCGGGCATAATAGAGAACTATAAACAAACAAGCAGCCTACGGGCTGTGAGGCTCAGCGTTTAGGACAGCTGTATAAGCAAGATGACCTATAAACCCAGTAAACTTGGTCAAACTACTAGGCGGTGTGTTTACCGACCTTCGACATAGAACAACTGGAACGACGACTGCGACGACGACAACGACACAGAGAAACACGAATCCTCCGCACGCTATCGCGATCAGCACTTCTGTACATCAGACACAGTTGAACAATGCAGCGGCGCCGGAAGCAAACTAGTATTGGTATGACGATTCTCCCCTTCCCCTCCCTTTCTTTCCCTTCCCTCGCATCCCTCTCCCTCCCTTCCCTTCCCTGCACCCCTCTTCTTCTCTTTGAGGTAGGTTCCCTTTATTCCAGCTAAGGAGTCTGGGGGAGCGCTGTAAGCTGCAGCGAGTTCTAATACTTACTATACTGTTAGTGATAACTGTTAACTTTGGTGTGGACATCTAGTTACTGAGTACGAATTATCACCATCGTTAGCATTGGGCAGAGCCCCAGCCAAAATCGATTTTGATGCATTTTTGCCTTAAAATCTGACATCTTGTGGCAACATTTTTACTGATTTTCCCGAGAATCGACTGCCCAAATGTCATAGGATTGGTATGGTGCCGCCATACCAAATTTCAGATTGGTCCGGCGCCACTGGAATAATGCAAAGTAAAAATACTGGCCTACATGTCAGAGTTTGTTAAGGACAAATGAGATGGAAGATCGGGGACGGGGCGTTCTTATAGATTTAAATAGTTGCACTGAACTTGTTTGATCGATGATGGTGAAGACAATGATGCTGGGAATTGCTGAAGGTGATCGATCTCGTGGTAGATCAGCAAGAAGATGGTTCGATGTCATAACGGACTGATGCGGCGGTCGTACACTGGCAGAGGCTGTCCACTCCAACTGGTATTGGACATGGAGAATAATCACTGGTTTCAACGGCCAGCGTACGGTCATGAGTTCAACGTAAGAAGACTTGCGCTAGTCGTGCAGTCATATTCACTATTGACTTCCAGTTCTGAGTTTTATGCCCAGTTTCGTCTTGCGGACTATTAAATTTTAACAACAAACTTGTGTGCGATCTCCACGACGCCATCTTGCCGGAGATTATTTCCATGGGACGGTGTCCTGCAGTACCATGGGCAGCAATAATTCGGGTCGGGCCTAAGCAATTTATGAAAACAACCTTTTAAAGTTGGCCTAGCTTAGGGGTTTTGGGCCCCATCGATTTTCGCAGCGGATTATTTAATCGGTACAATAACCTCGGTGAATAGCAGATGGTGAGTGGTCAGCCCATTGCTCGGTTTCCAAGGCCAACTCAGCCTTCCATCCCTCCGGGGTCGGTAAATGAGTACCAGCTTCGGCTGGGAAGGCAAAGGCAGGTATGGTTCATTCCGTTAACGGATGAATGCGGGGTGTGCAGGTAAAACTGTGAGATCCCTTGAGAACGCGTGCCATACCTGAGCGCCTTACAGGTGTGTTCACGACAAGGCGCTATACAAATCCACGTTTACCTTACCTTAATTTCTAGCCAAACTCATTGCACCAAATAACAACGTGTGTCGGTAGAAAACTGATTTGTCACTAAAATACTGTTGAGCGGCACTGAAACTAACCAGTGGACAGCGCGTCGCTGGAAGCGTCAGAGGCACTGACTGGTGATGACTGGAAGGACGACGAGGAGGACGTCGTGGAACGAGCAGAGCGAGGTGAAGTGGACCTCAGCGACACTGACGCGGCAGACATGATTCCATCTGATGTAGTCGTTGTCGTAGTTGAACGAACCGTTGTTGTCGTCGTTGATTTGGTTGACGGCGTGCTGTTAACATCTTCGCCTGTGTCAGACAACACCGATGCATCCCAGACATGAGTCAATTACCAATTACAATTAAATTACAATTGCATACAATTCAACCATTACAATTATAAACAGAGCCGGCACAAACCGGACAAGTCGCACAATTTCGACGAGCACTCAAAACGCATCTATTTGGTCACTGACAGCTGCAGCGCCGAGTGACAGTGTTTTTCGTGCACTGTGTCCAAATTCGCTTACTTACTTACTTACTTACTTATTTAAGCAAATTTTATCAGTTTGCGGATTTTAGACTCTGCTGTTATATACACGCATTATGCATCAGGAGTGCACTAGAATATGCGATTTCCGGACTAACAAGAAGCTCATCAGGAGATGAGATAGCGAACGTGAACTGTTTTACGACGACATCCGACACGTACTACAAACTACAATAAACTTGCGCCTAAGCTATGTGCAGATAGATAGACGCTACACCCGAGCCCTGAATGAGTAAATCCACTACATAAAATGCATCCTTTTACAAGTAAGTAAGATTTATACTCACAGACGAAAGGCTTCGTCAAGTTGCAGGCCACGTTCTTCCAGCGGCCATTAACATCACGTGACAAAATGGCGCACTGTTGCGCCGCTGTTGTCGGTGACGTGGGAGTGTTGATGTCCCAGTTTGTGAAAGTCATCTTCACACCTGAAATCAGTGTCCGCAAGTATAATAAGTGCTCAGTAGTAATAAATCGAATATTAACTCTTTGGGTGTGATGTCGGCAAAAGTCGACATTAGGGGCCGGGTGCTGAAGGCGACTAAAGTCGACGTTCAGGGGTCGAGTGCTGTTACCTAGGTATACGTCGATAAAAGTCGACACTCATTCGTAGCGTTATGCATCAAAGGCCTGTATATATACATATTCAGCACTGTGAACAAAGTAAAAAAATTTATTCAGCACCCAAAGAGTTAATGATTTTTCTGTAATCAGACAACACTAGCAGATAGTAGTGAAGTGCGTGCCTAAACGAAAACCGTCGTTTAAACGTTTGACAAACGTAAAGAAATCGAATATCCGTTGTCAATCTGCATATGCCTAATTTTTTCACAGTCTGAAGATGTGACGAGCAGTTTTAAAATTATTATGTGATTAATACAGATTTTAAATACTCGCATTTAAATATATTTTTATGTTATCAAATAATTTTGATATTCTGCAGTAAAAATATAAGAATACGCAAAAGACTGTGTGATTGTACCTGATTCCCAGGACCAATCGGACCTTGATAGTGCAATCCAGAATCCGTTCGGGACGGGTGTCTCGGTCGAATTGAGATAGGTACGAAGTGCAGCAGTTGCTTGCACGTTGTCCGTCTCGGTCTTTAGTTGGACCAGGTCGGCGACAGAGCCATGCGTGTGGCACCGAGCACGTGCCTCGAAATACGTCATAGCGTCAGTGATGACGTCAATACAACGATCAGCGACGACGAATGACGATGAAGACCGACCGTCACATTCACTGGCTGTACCTGAAACAACATTCCAAGTTCAACATTTTATAAGGTATAAATTTTACAAGTTTTTTCTTACAAATCATTACGACCTCTAGCTGCCACCTAAATGCTCTTTGTAAATGAAGTTGCGAAATATGTATATTATTATTAGTAGTGCTGGTAATTGTAGGAGGAGTTGTAGTAGTAGCACTAGTAGTAGTAGTAGTAGTAGTATATTAGTAGTAAAAGTTGAAGCCAGGTATTCTTATATAGAGCGTCTTACAGGGACGAAACCTGACCAGCCGCGCTTTACAATCATCGAAGTGGCAGTTGATCGGCAAGAGTCAATGGTGCTGCAGCGCTAAATGCGGCCGTCCATTGCACGTGCTGAGGAACAATTGGACCCGCGGTAAGCAGCCAGCGAACACACCACCGCCCTCAATCAACCACACCAGGCCTTCACCCCGTAAGCATTCACCAGATGGCGCCACCTTCGCGGACATCCGATTGCAGCTTACTACTCATTTATCGACCCCGAAAGGATGAAAGGCTGAGTTAGCCTAGTTAAATGACCTGCAGCGGACGATTTACCCATATAACTGGTCACTCTTCAGATGGAGGTCGATCGCAGGACAGGGAAAGTTCGCCGGCCAAAGACCGACGTTCTACCACTGTGCCACGCCACCAACTATAGTAGTTTAATTCTGTAGTGATAAAAATATGCGATGTCCAACAAAGGCCCAACAGTGTTTCACAAAGATATTTAACACGCATTACATAGCTGGAACGTCACAACACATACCGTATCCCAGGTCACAGAGGGCACCGAAGTTGGAACGACTGCAGGCGTAGTCCATCCAATGAACTCGGTCTTCTGTGTACTCCATCACGGCACAGTTGACGTTGCCGGTCGGGTTGTATGGCTCGGCGTGTGCCCAGTCTGAGTATGAACCTGCAGATCGGACCCAGAAACCATGCAGAATTCATGAAGAACATCTCATACATGATACACCCTTTCCCCTGATGACATTGTGCAGTAATATAGCACACATCTACAAACACAACTACTCAGACTGAAAGGCAAGAATTATGGATTGTGACTGTGAGTCTAACTCTGGATTTTTTAAAAAGATTTTTCTTAAAAAACAAAAAAAATATAAACTTTGGACCTTTGAGGTTTTTTAATGATTTTTTTAAAACCCATTTCTACACCCCTGGTCCGGATCCCCAAGCAGGATTACAACTCTCTTATAAGTGCAGCGGTTATGACTTGTAACACCCTTTAACAGACACATGCACAGAGCTTTTTGACCGGCTATACTATAAGCTCAGCCAGCCGAGCTAAAGAAAAACAGTAGACATGTGTATAAAACGCAGGACGTACCGATGATGGAGTAGATATCAGAAGCGTGATCTCCACCGCACGATGCCGCCTGTTGTCCTGGGCATGGGATACCGCACGTGGCCGTGCGCTGGCCGTAACGACCGAACGTGTTGCCGCACCAACACTCGTCCCCATTCTGTACGATCAACAACAGTAATAATATATAATAATAATAATCTTCGTTTATAATGGTTAAGACAAACCGCTCAACCTTACACACGGTATACAACGTACAACAGTCTGCCACGCAGGGCAGCAATGACACGACACACAGACTGTCACGCAGGACAGCAACAACCAGGTTTAGGCCAGAGGGCATAGGCTGCCAGAAACAGACGGCGCCAAGATTCTGCCAACATTCGATCAGGTGGGCCTTTACCTCGCAAGCATTCACCAAATGGCGCCACCTGAGCACACATCTGATAAACAGGCCTACTTCTTATCGACCCGGAAGGATAAAAGGCTGAGTTGGCCTAGTTGGCTGACCTGTAGCTGTTCAAAAGTAGGCTTATCATCATCACTCAGAAAGGTGGTATAACGAAGGAGTGGCTTATTGGAGATTAATTTCGAAGAAGTGACACACATATTCTCCTGTGTCAATCGGATTATATTTACTCTGTTATACATGCAGTTATGTAGTTGTCTGAACATGTTCATCTATAAAGTCCATAAACTTCATCAACAGAAATATCAAAGTTTTAGAACTTGAACGTCACGACTGAGACCCACAAGCGTCACGACGACGACATGGTTCACTGATCAGGACTTGTGGCCCAACAACCGACGACTGAGAACCGTAGGAACGAAAATAAATTAAACAGCAAGTCAGTTGTGGGTGATTTATGCAGAACAGCTGTACTTCAGCTCAACCTCTCTGCTTTCGGCTCCAGCAATTAACTTTGCCCAAAATGTTAATACTGTAATACAGCAATATGGAGGAAGGATCAAATTCAGCTTCGTGAAGGCTTCGTCCTCTGGCCCCACTGGGCGGCACCCAACAGAGTCAAAGTTCCCAGACACCCAACATAAGCTCCGTCACCTTTCGGTTCTACTTTTACCGCTTATCGTCAACTCAGGCCAGGCTAACTCAGCCTTCCATCCTTCCGGGGTCGGTAAATCAGTACCAGCTTCGGCTGGGAAGGCAAAAGCAGGTGTGGTTCATTCCGTTAGCGGATGAACGCGGGGTGTGCAGGAAAACTGTGAGATCCCTTGAGAACGCGTGCCATGCCTGACCGCCTTAGAGGTGTGTTCACGACAAGACGCTATACAAATCCACGTTTACCTTCACCTTTACCTTACCTTATGGTGTTGAACCCTGTAGACGAGCCTACTGGCCGAGTCACGTGTCACGTGGGTCAAATGCATCACATAAATCACATTAGTCAGCCCAAAAGCTGTGGAGTCACATTGGGCCAGTTAATCTACGGTTTCCGACAATTCCGAAAGCACATTAGCTATTGCCGCATCGTGTCGTCCCGTATCGTAAATCAGAACCGCATACCGGTGGTGAGGTCCTTACGTGACCTGGTCACGCTCGGCTACGTCAACACACTTGACGCCGGCTTGTGATACATAAACGTCGCACTCACGACTCACATATAGCATACGCCCGCGCAATGCTTTAGCGATGTGGCAGCGACTTTCACGCTTACTTAGAAACGTATTGGACCGAGGACGAGGCTGTGGGCGAATTATCATCTTGCATACAGCGGCCTACATAATTATTTCCCCCATAGCATATAGCATGGGACAGATTATAAAACCGATTTGTGTCTGTCAGTGTATCTGTGTATAAGTCTGTGCGCACTCTCACGGTCGCATTTCATGATCGATTTTCACCAAAATTGGCACAGACGTAAGATACCCCAAAAGTAACAAGATGCTCAGCTATCGCAGAGAGACCGCGCTGCAGGGTGCGTTATAGTTTTCGCCAAAAGTAGAACACTAGAACTGGGAGACAATACTTTACGGACATTATACATCTATCTTCAACCACTGTGATATAATCGGCCTGAAAATCTGTCAAATTCCGTGAAAAAAACGCAAAATAAGGGCTATTACGGCGTTCAAGGTCATTCAAGGTCATCGAGATCGGTACCAATTGAAAGCCCGTATGCGATTTCCGATTAGATATTAATAGTAACTGACATCCGATCTCGTACCGTTTCGGAGTTATCGCAGCTTATTGTTCAAATTTCGCTCCAACGTGGTCACTTTGACTCAAAATTTCAGGTAGAAGGGGTCGTCCCCCACCAATCATTTTTGCACCGATAGTTAGGCCAATGAATGCCTTACAACTTTGCC
>Ga0049105_1000875_pt1 | contig 11980 bp, 7 predicted proteins | sample WorMetvaBAHAMAS1_FD_61260 | JGI IMG/M metagenome (GOLD analysis project Ga0049105, IMG submission 61260) | Worm MetaG Olavius vacuus BAHAMAS.1 | ecosystem: Host-associated > Annelida > Digestive system > Unclassified | place: Germany: Marburg | collected 2013-04-09 | reverse complement strand
AAACTCAAAACGGAAGCGGCTGATTGTATAATTGTATTGTATTGGCGATTGAGTTGTACTATTTGGGCACTTTGATAAATAATTGCCCTGGAAGCGAGGCGATCGAAAAATCGATCACGCTGAGGGCTTCTAGACGATCGATTTGCATGATCGAACGATCGATCGTCTCAAATGGCAAGCCTTGTATACCGTACCAAAAAAATAGTGCATGTAGTTGTGTTTTTACGAGTTTTTCTTTTGATAATGTCACCAAGAGCTCACTGCATATGCATACCATACGTAAGTTTCAAAACATAATAGTGTTATGTTTTGAAACGTTATGTTTTGAAACGTATGTAGGGTATGCGCAATGTATGTAATGTATGTATGCCCCATGCTATGGGTGATGTCATTTCTGGTATCGGTATCGGTATAGCTGCGGCCGATAGTATCGGTATCAGGTGCCTGCAGTGCACGGTATTGGTCTAACCCTAATTTTTACTTTACTTCATATTCTGTTGTCAGTGTGTGATTGCTTTTGTATAGTTAATGAAGTAAAGTAAATTTATAAACTTATGATGACGTGTGCAAAATTTAATATATGTATTTGTGAAGTGAAGTTAATTCAACATGTAACATTTTAACATTAATTTTTGATATTCTGTAACTGCAGTTCACTGATGAATTTCAGCTGCTTTAGTGCTTAACTGTGTAGCTTTGGGAATGCCAAATAGTGATAGTATGGTCCAGCCGCAAATGGACCGGGACTGGTTCAGGAATGTTAGTAAATTAGACCTGGTCGAACTGAACCAAACCAAACCAGAGACTCAATATATGTCTGCATTAGATTGCTAGTTGCTAACTTTTTGATGCTGAAAATGTCGCATACATGCACTTACTGTTTGACGACAGAAGATATTCACCAGATGCCAGCAGTAACGTCAATTACTTTCTTTTTTTGTGGCTGATGTGAAGTGTGGTTCATATGAAATTAACAAAAACCACAGAGCAAATGGTACACACGGACCGAGTCTGGTCCAAAAAATGTTCCGAGACCGAGACCGAACGGAAGTGATGTTGGACCGGAGAGGTCCAGCATCAGGACCTGGACCCCTACAAACACTAATTCTAAATGCTGCCTTTCTAAGTTCCAGTTAGTCCTGTCTCTGCTGCCTTAAACTCTGTCTTTCATGTAATGGTTTTAACAGTTACTGTTCAGTGCACTGATTTGAGACAAATTATACTCAGTCCAACTTTGCTTTATTTGTTTTATTGACGTTCCTCACCTCACAACTTCAGCAGCTATGACAGAGTCTTACAGTTGATTTTTAATCCATATTTACCAGTCATTACGCATTGTAATTTTTCTGTAAAGAGAACTGACAGTTGACTTTTAGTTAAATTACAATAACTGAACTACAGACCTTATTTTTCCACATGCAGGAAGCTGTATTGAGCTGTATTTTGTAGTCCCCACAGAATTCAGCCAAGTTTTCCACAGAATAACTGTGATGCTGAGTTAATAGTTTAGTGGAAATAAGAAATTAATCACCAGTCTTTTTAGTAGTTATATCACTGTTCGTATGCTGGCTTTGGTTTATTGATTTGTGGAAATGTTTGTCTGTGCATGTATGCAGGCATTTACTGAATCAGAACGGTTGCAAATGCACTAATTTTGCCCGTTAAACTGTGTTTTAGAAAACTGCAACATACCAGTTTTGTTGCTGAAGTGGTGCATTTGTCTGCGATTGCATGTATGGCGGTGAACTAGATGTTAATGCTTAAATTGTTGTAGGAGTTGATGAAGAAAATACGAAGGATGTGGATTGGTGCACAAAGACGCCAAAGTTTGAGAAGGTTGCTCGAGAAGCGGTACGGAAGATGTTTCTTGAGATGAAACCGCTGAGGTCTCAAGATGGTTTGCAGCACGTGCGGAAGTCTGATTTTTCACAAAGTGCTTCACAGGTTGCGGCAAATAAAACTGAAATGAAACTTCTTATGAAAGCAGGTACTGTTCAGAAATATTGCGTTGTTGAGAGTCTTTATTACAGCAGTTTGGCATATTTTCAAGAGTATACTGTTATGTTTTGTCAGTGTGTGTAACGTTTAACAACTGAATGGCAGTTGGTCAAGCATCCAGTGGACAGTCATTGATCAAACGATTGATCAGCGACGATTTAGGCTGAGGACATAAGTCAGGGACACAGGCAGCTGAAACATCTGATAATATGTTTTACACTGCATTGTTATTGCATGCATTTTCACACTTTATGTGATGTTTCATTTCAATGTTTAACATCTTTGACTGGTGCTGAGTTGCATTCTCATTAAGGAACGCGATGATGATAATATGACTATCACTAGTATAGCCTGTACGTAAGTGGTATGTGGCCCGTAAACATACTACTGTACTTATGTATGATCACAGGGAGAGTTGATGGTGATGACATTTCCGAGAATGATTTTGTTGACAAGATGATGCATCGCCTTGAGGGACATGGCAGATCACTCACCACTAGTGTCAAGAACGACGCCGACTGGGAGCTGTTTAAATCGTATCCGTTTTTTCAGAAGGTAAGTTACTTACTTAGCAATTAGATCCTCCGGTCCCTTGTGGAACAATGGGCCGCAGGTTTCGCCAGCGCACACGGTAGGCTGCCATTGTCTCTTTCTCACTCCAGCTGACTCCTCTTGCCTGTAAATCTTCTCTAAATGTTGATCGCCAAGTCTTCTTTGGTCGACCATTTTTCTTCTGCCATCAGCTGGTGTCCACTCAATTGCACGGCAGGCTGGGCGTTTTGGTGCCATCCACATGACATGACCCGCAAACCGGAATCTCCTTTTCCCTACGATGTCCTGCAGTCGTCTCTGTCCAGTACATGCTAGTACTTCTGCGTTTGATACCTTGTCTTTCCATGTGACTCCAATGATCTTTCTCAAGTTCTCTGTAATGGATTATTGCAGCTAAATTTTTTTATTGGATATCAGCTGTTGATGTGTGTAAACAAAATCTAAGAAAAAGCACTTTTGATATGAGAGTGCCAATTGCTCTCCTTGCATTTATTAAGTACATTTGACTGCACAGTTTAGTCGTGTAGTTTCATATCATGGTGTGACATCTGGTTGGTAAAGTTATGCTCTAAATCATAGTTGTTCCGCACATTCATAGCGAGAATAAAGTGCGTTAAAGTGCACGTACTGTTCAATGAAAGTGAAGTGCGTCGAAAAGTGCGTTTATTGTCAATTTTAAGCCATGTTCTGTGGTGTAATTGCATCTTGAAGTTACAATGTAAATGTAAGAGACTGTTGTGAACTGAATACTGATACTCTAAGCTGTTTAGGCTGTTATGAAAGTTTTTAAACATCACTGATGTATTTGATTACTTAAGATTCATTTCAAAACACAAGGGAATGAAAAACCTCAAAATGTGAAGTGCGTTCACGTAATAAAGTGCGTTTTGCACGTGCGGAACAACTATGTTCTAAACCATTATTCTGAGTAAACTGGCAAACTACATTTAGTCTGAAAAGTTGCTATTAAATGATGATGTGGATGTGTATGTAATTTTCAGTTGAGGCGTTACCCGGCGAAGACGGCGTCATGGATGTTGGAGGCAACGGTTGAGACGGCCGGGACTCAAGGTGCACTCTGGCTGCGTTCGTTGATTCCCATCAATCAAATATACACGCTTGTTGCCGTGCTCATCTATAGTATGATCTCCTTGGATGCCGTTCTCTGGCTGCTGCCGTTGCTGACGTTCTATATCTCGTTTGCGGCACTGATCGTAGTGACGGCGCAGATGTTGCAGTCACGACGACGACTCGGTGATGTTCGGACGATCGCCTCCATGCTGTCGCGATTCACGGTCTTCGATGAGCAAACGGCTGCATCAATGTACATGTGGAATACAATGACACCGTACGCGACCTTCTTCCTTGCACTTCCGTTGTGCATCGCATCGCTTAGTGTTGCCGATGCCGGATGGCTTCTGTGTCCTGAATTCAGTGGTCTGTCTGCCGTCACTTCGGTTGCCTGTTTTGTCGCCCTGAGTGACCGCTACGACTACCTTGCAATTATCTCGATATTCGTCGACTCTTTTTCTACGATATTTCCGGCACTGATTGCAAAACTTCCACAAATTCCGGTCGTCTACACGATCGTCTGGTACCTCTTTGGACCGGGATTTGCCATCGAGTTACCAGTCCACGGTCTCTACATTAGCCTTGGATTGCCATCTTTGGCGTTTTTGATTGTGCCGGTCATCTTCGTGAGAATGGCTGCACGAAGGTCGTGGCAAGGTACCTACCAGATTCTTGTTCCACATCTGGTCTGCTTCTTCTGGTGGCGGCTTACGATCGCTTTTCTGGCCAAGTCCACGTGGTTCGGACTGGCACGTGCTTTTGTTGGCTGGGTTGGTCTGGTCTGTTTTCTGCCACTGGCACCATTCTTGTTGGTCGGCTACGGGATCTACGTTTTCCACAGCGTATTGTCCTTCACTTTGCTACTGAAGGTCTTCACAACCGTTTCACTGGTGGTCCTTGCCAGCGCGTACATGTGGTGGTCGCGTTCTGGATTTCGAGTAGGGTCGTGGTTTAGCCTTCAGGGTAAGTCGCCTCTCTCTCGAGCTGCCGTTATTCTGGTGATAATCATTGCATCGTGTGTTCCGCTGGCCTACGTTTTTGTCCCACCAGCGAACGCTGATGTTTCAAACAACGAGGGTAGATTTCTGTCATGGGACAGCTACGACCGATACTGCTTGTCGACGCAAGCATCCATGGTCTCGTGTGCAAAGTTTACTGGAGCCCACATAAAATCGTCTGGGATGGTGAAGCAGTTGTCGATCATTAAAGTGGAAAATCCGGCGGAAGCTTTTGCAGCATGGCTTCCATATCCATTTTCCAACTGGCTTCGTTGCGCATATGGCGAACCGTATCCAGATGATTGTTCCGAACATGCGGACCTCGAAGAGTTTGAAGCGTGCGCCTTTAACAAGCGACGAGGTCGTCCATGCCATCTTCGCGAACTGGATCGTTACACATATGAGCTGATTATTCAGGTCTCTGAAAGTAATGCTGGTGGCGGAACCAATGTACTCATCGTCGCGGCAGACCGGTTCCGCAGCATTGCCGCCCACATCCAGCCGGGAACCAAGGTCACATTTGGAGCAGTCTTGTCAAGTGGAGTCGAGTTGAGGCTTGAGAGTATTCAATGTGTAGGTCAGCCGTGTGAGATTGGCGGTGAGGCAGGCTACGAGCAAGACACCGGTCGTTGGCGATCTCTGATGCTGTTGGGTCGTGCAGTTCACGCGGTGTGGAATTTCTTCCTATCTCCACTGGTAGCATTTTCTTCTTAACGATGATAAATACCTTCTCAGCGTGGCTTAGCTTGTGCAATTGTTGGAAGGGACTTCCTGTGTGGCGGCATTTAGACTAGCGTGAGTGTGTGCCAAGGTGCTTTGGCCAAAATGCGGGCCTTTGACAACTGCTTAAAGATGCTATCTGTATTTTTTTTTAGAAAGAGACTTAAGTTCATATTTATTCTGTTGTGGCATTTCTGATAGAGTTTACGAGATATGGCTGCAGACAATGCGTACAATTTTTGTAACTTCCTGCAAATTTTCTGCCCCAAAAAACTATGGGCCCCAGGTGCTGCAGCACCCATAGCATCTAATGCGGCACTGGGGTCATGTACCCCCAATCGTCCTTTCCCTTCTCAAAGACGAAAGCACCCTTTCTTCCCTAACTTTCCTCCCCCAGCCACAAAACAGTTATTGCTGCATTTCTGGTCAAAATTTGCTCACCGGTATTCCATCACCAAATGCCCCGGCAGTTTATATTTTAACTTTATAATTTGATGCTATGTGCTGATTTTTAAGTTCAATGTGATTATTATCATTTCCAGCCTGGGTCAGATTATTAACCCCAACTGCAATTATTGAGGGACCTTTCCAGCCCAGGTTAGGAATTTTCTAGCCAGATTTAAACCATGGTGGCTAGTTGAATCTAGCTTATGAGTGTCATAGTGCATTCATCCATTTAATAGCTCAGTTCTTTCCACTGTGAGCTGAAACAGTTTCAACTGTATGCCACCAGTAACTTATCTGGGTCATAGGTGGGAACTGAATGGAGAAAATGTATCATTTAATGCCATCGTATTAAACCCATCGATACTGGCTATGTATTTCGATGTCTTAGACCACCGGCCGTCTTGCCAACAGATTGCATCTTAGTGTCCATTATACACGTAATATTTGTCATATTTTATCATAGCTAAATAGCCTTGATTATATCGTCTCTCTTTCATCACATTTTCCACACCATCATCAGGCACTGAATAGCCTAATATGTGCTGATGTGCTGTTAAGAAACTGCTCACTCACTCGCTGGTGTCCATTATCAGTTTCACCAAGGTATCGAAGCCCATCCAAATCGGCCTCCTTGACATCCAATACGGTCAGACATGACACCTGTCAACATAACTGCACAGTGGAGGGAAGGCTTGGACTGGTTGTCAGCTTCTGTGATTAGTTAATTAGTAAGGGTTAATGTCCCACTCGGCACATCATTCATCATTCTCGAGACGAAATTTCCCAGGCAATCAATTGCGCTGATAATGAACAGGTAATGAACTAAACAAAACATGTGCCTAGAAACCAATAAAATAACACAGAAACATGCCCCATCTAACACTGACAGTAAAATCTAAAGCCACACAACTAAGCCCTTGTTTAGTCGCCTCCTACGACATCCGACCAGGTAGTGGAGTGGGTCTATTCTCCGACACACACAAATGCTTACTTGCTCTTGACCCACACAGGGCTTCTGTGACCCCCACCGTACTGTAACTGACCCCACTATTCAGCCAGCACCCAGGTTTCAACCTAGTCCCTTTACTGTTAGATCTCCATTATATGGCTCTGTTTGTTGGTCAGTTCTCATGCAGTCATAATTCTCACTACCGTTCCTGCTGAATGGTCTTGTTATTGTGTGATAATTGTATATGTAGTTTTGAAGAGTAGAATTGATTTGTGCATATATTAATTTTCGACAGTGTACAAACTGTACGACAGGCTGGGGTAAACATCGCTGGAATGCTTTCCTAAAAATACCAGTCCAGACTAATGTTATAGACTTAGTTTTTTTATTTCTTATTATTTCTGTAAAACTAAGAGAAGTTGCAAAACAAATTTCTGTACTGAAAGTGTGGTTTAACCATACAAATTTTATTATACTGTGTGGGCCAAAAAACGGACCGTGGTAGAAGTTTGCAACTGTTGTATATGACAGTATAGAAAGACGTCACATCTTGTTATTATCGTGTATCATCATTTCAACGAAATTGTGTGAAGAATATATAAATGAGGTCGCACGCAAAACACTAACCTTACTCCAGATAAAGAACTGAACAGTTTGATACATGGGACACCTTTCTGTCGCATGATTTCACGAGTTACAAACATTTACAAATGGACCGGTTTTTGTCCACTTTGTACATGCTGTGTATGTGTTGAGCAGTAATGTCGTGCAGTTTTAGTGAAAAGGAGTCTAGAAAAAATCACATTTTTTCCACAATTTTAGGGGGTTGGCATATAAAAATGAGTTTGCACACTTTCGAAAATGTTGGCAATTATGACTGATTTAAGTTAACCCAGTGTGTGTAAAAGAATGTGCTTTCGCTTATAGTTGCTTGTTAGTGCCACATGCTTTGTTCCAGTGAGCAACATATCAGCTTCATCCTGATCACAGTGTATATTCTTGTGCCAGTTTGTAGTTCTATATGTAATGTCGTACGTACCGTATGTTATTGTTTCTCATTGTTATTTGGAAGTTGTTCGTTTTAGATCCACATTTATTGCACTTTCACCTATCACACATGGCAGTTCATCGTCTTCACTATCACCACTTGCATCTTCTCTTACTCGCTCAGTATTTCATTTGGAACTCAAGACTTGGCTCTTCAGCAAATCCTTTCCTCCATAGACGTTTTCCTGTACTACTGGACTCATTATACGGACTGTCGGACCATCTAATGATTTTACTCTGCTCAGCGGCTGGATTTGTTTGCGTGGTGTGTTAGACTGAGCCGGCTCCTAGTCGGTTTTCGAACGCACTTTAAATCACTCCACTTTCATTCATTTCATTTCATTTATTGCTCTCAGCAGACGTATCAGTTTTGAGATTGAAAGATTATGGTATGAGTTCTGGTCGGGCACCGCTGTCTAACACCCTTGACCAACTGACCCAAGGCCAACTCAGCCTTCCATCCCTCCGGGGTCGGTAAATGAGTACCAGCTTCGGCTGGGAAGGCAAAGGCAGGCATGGTTCATTCCGTTAGCGGATGAACGCGGGGTGTGCAGGTAAAACTGTGAGATCCATTGAGAACGAGTGCCATACCTGAGCGCCTTAGAGGTGCGTTCACGACGAGGCGCTATACAAATCGACGTTTACCTTTACCTTTACCCTGACCAAGTTGTTCACACCCTCAGACTCGTGCCTCTTGTTACCAAGCAGTATAATTTGGTACCATTGTAAAAACTGGCCGGGTAACGGCAGGTTATGGAAGAGATGTCATGACATGGTAGCACGTTAGAGGTTCATTATGACAGAGTGCTATATAAATCCACATTTTACTTACTAAGAGATCTGGTTTACTGTCCATCATACCTGTAAGCGATCAACCCTTTTCTACATGGCGTTTGCATGTTGCGTGAATGTATATATGGTGAGTGTGGACACGAGCAGCTCATAAGGAGAACCCTAACCCTAACCCTAACTCACACGATCACTGCTTACTCAGTAATTGGAAATGTTGTATTTGTGCGCATACTCGTCTGTGCAACTAGACAAAAGCCGTGTAGAAAAAGAGTTTACCCCTGAAAGCTGACTGCCGACTCCAGAACCACGAAATGAGGTGTGCACCACACTCGTATGTGAGATCGCAATGAGAGTTGATTATCTGTTATGTTGGGTTTTTTAACTATTGTGTAGCTATATCTTGTTATTATGTTTACTGTATCTAATCCAGCATGTCAGCTGCTATACCATTAAAATCATTGATTGATTGATTAGACAAGATGACGTTTGCTAATACGCTTCAAGTTTTAACTGTTGATCTGCTGTGATGTGTGCTTTATATATGGTTGCTGTCTTTCGGAGTTGGTGTTGGACTTTCAACTGGGATCTTAAATTGGAGTTTTTGATATACACTGTATTAACAGTTTATCTCGACTTTTCACCGCTTTTTGTTGATTGATATTGGTAGACTACTTCAGATCGATATATGTCTGACAGTCAGTAGTTTTCAATTGATTGATGGAGAGACTGACCGATTGTACAGCACCTAGCCAAAGTCAGTGTGTTGCTTAAGCGAGTTTGCTTGTCGATCTGATTTCATGATTTTCAATGCGTTGCGTCGTATTCGATATTGCAGTTTAATTTTGGCTGTAATTTGATGCATGTATTCTGTACAGTGACATGCCTAGAGCCGTCTGTTAGTTATAACAGTGTTGACGGATTATGATTTACAGGGCAGGTTGGGCCTCGTGCATTGTCAATACCATTCACAGTTGAGGCTGTGGAGCTTCAAATCACTGCTATAGAAATGGATATAAAAACCTAGGTTTTTAGGTTTTTTACGGCATTCAGGGGAGTTATTCAAATTTTCTATCGTATTTTATGCAAATCCAGCAAGTGCTCTGAAGAAAAGTGGGATTTTATGACCTTTACCTGGAAAAGTGGGGTTCTACCCAACCAGATGGGACCCACCTCAAACCCCCTCCATGGCTTCGCCGCTAAACATGTTCTGGAATCGTGTGTATTTAGGTGGTGTCGTTCTGTTGCCTAGTGTTATTGCGGTGTTATTGTTTACATAGGCGTGGAAGCTTACTGTTTGGGGGAGGGGGGCGTTCTTGTAGGGTTACGCTGGCTGGACGCAGGTGCCCTACCACCTAAGCAGTTTTCAGCAGTTCTGCAGGAAAACCTGTCATGGGCAAAAGCCCATTTTGTTTTCTGCGGGCACCCAGTTTGGGGGGGGGGGCTTACACTGCTCCAGATATGTGGATTCCTTATTTTTATGGGACTCCGACTCCTGTGTTAGAACATTTTGGACTCCGACTCGGCCCTGAAAACCTGAGCCCAAAATGGGGACTCTTGACTCCGACTGTAGGACTATTTTGTGTGACATACTGAGTGTGTACGACTTGAGATAAATTCTACATTTGCAACAAAGTGGCGTCGTGACCGGACACGGTTTAGGTAGCACGACCGGCAAAAAATACGAGGCTCAAGTACAATCAAGGAGTATATGTGTCCGGAGTCGGAGACTCCGACTTTGACTGTGGGTCAAAACCTGTACTTCGGGGGACTCCGACTCTACACCTCTGCACTGCTGCAAAATCCCCAAGCTGCTATAATATTACTGTTACGGTACCAGTCTGGCTTCAGCTCTTCGGGCCTAGTCTAGATACTGCCCCCTCCCTTTCACAGGTCCAATAACTGTCCTACGCCTACTGTAGACTATACGTATGTATTAGTGAGTGCTTTGGTGATACCAAATGTGATGTAATACTTATGTTGCCAATTGGACTTTATTGAATTAATGCTTTCAGACACATGTGAATGATGAATAACAGCCAAAGTTGTTAGTCTTTACGTAACAGTGAAAGCACAGAAATCTCTGCGCTCTGCGTAGTCAGTCTGTTATAACACCAGTATTCAACGAATGCACAGGAACGGATCACACATTTGTAGCTTATGGGCCAACTGCTACGTAGCCCCTTCCTTGCTGCATCGGCCAAGTACAATGCGCGTGGACACATCGTATGCAATGAGGAAGGACTTTGGGCCTGGGCCTGAGCATAGCCAGTTACCAGGACCGGCCATAAGTGCCATATAATAGTAGATCTCTCTCCTTTCCGGCTGGAATTTCCTTTGTACACAGTTTCAGTAACAGTTACACAAGAAAACATACATGTACAAGAAGGGCTCTGGGATTGGGGGCGTAGTCAGGATTTCTGATTGGCGGTCATGTTTATCTTAATTTTGACGTACGGAGATCTGCAGATACAGTATTCAGCAGTTACTTTCAACTTAGCATAATGCTTTTCGTCCTAAGTAAGTTGGAACACTTATAGGCTGCGCTTGAAATTGCAGAAACGCCATTACAGCGAGTTCCTTGGGGTCTTGTGGATTGCCCCTCTGGCTATGCCCATTTGGCGGAGATCGGTGCCTAGAAATGCATCAGTTAATTGAGTCAGTTCACGTGTACACCGTGTCCCAAAAAACGTACCACCATCTCGCGCGGTAACTCTGTCGTGCCTTAAACCAATTTGCAAAAGTCTTTCACCGCTGGAAAGGCTGTTAATTTTCAGTCAACTCCGTGTAATATTCCCACCACCCAGTGGTTAAAGTGCAAAATTAGAGGCGGGGGAACGCTACATTGAGGTTTGAGCCCCTGACAATGGCCGTGTGCCTTTCCCCAGCATTATAACAATCTGAGGTGGGAAACGCTAAATTGGAGGTGGGGGAACGGCGTTCCCTTGCGTCCCATTACACTTTAACTACTGCCACCACCACACCTTAATCGTGTTCCCGCACATACCTCGGGAAGTTTTAAATACCAATTTGTCGCAAGATTTGACGAAGTTAGGCCCACTACTTACCACCATGAGTTGTGGGACGCGGTGTAGTAGCCTAGCAGTTACAACAGACAGTTCACAGAAAGAATATACTCTACGCCGACGTCTTGCTGTCGCAGGCTTTGATACACGTGAACGCCGATAATTCGCCTAATATGCTACAGCCTAGTAGAGTCTCTCATAGATCGAGAATTCGTTACCTCAGCAAAAAAATTCGCGAATTTTAACGAATTTTCCGAAATTAAAAAAATTCGTAAAAAATTCGTTAAATGCCCGAGTGGGCGTGGCCTTCCAATAACAACTGAAGAATATGATGCGTTTCACGGTTTCATGTTAATAAAAATATAAAACAAACTTACAAAGGC
>Ga0049105_1000874_pt1 | contig 11984 bp, 6 predicted proteins | sample WorMetvaBAHAMAS1_FD_61260 | JGI IMG/M metagenome (GOLD analysis project Ga0049105, IMG submission 61260) | Worm MetaG Olavius vacuus BAHAMAS.1 | ecosystem: Host-associated > Annelida > Digestive system > Unclassified | place: Germany: Marburg | collected 2013-04-09 | reverse complement strand
TGTCGCTGACTGGGCACAGACTAATAATCTGAAACTCAACAGAGAAAAGTCCGTTGAAATTGTTTTCACGGGCAAGCGTAAGCATCTAGACTGTAAACCGCTAGAGCTACCTGGGATCAGCCGTGTCACAGAGATCACCATACTTGGTGTCACTGTCACTGAGAAAGATTGAAACTCAACATAAAATCTCTGCATTCATCACTAATAAGGTCAGTTTATTTTAAATAATTAAAATAAGTGTAAGCAAGACAAAAACTGATGTTATCATTGCTTGTTTAGAAGTGTTCTTATTGGGAGTTATTAGTTTTTATATACGTCTACTATTTATGTAGCGTTCTTTAAATTTAAAAAACACTGTCAAAATAAAAAAACGTTGAAAATGTAAAAAAATTGACAAGAATAAAAAACGCTGTGACCTTAACCTTCAACACTTGACCTTGAACAGTACATCGAGTGTCACGTGGTCAAACTATGTACCGAAATATGACCGAAATCGAACATCTGCGGCTGAATTACGGGTATTTAACCGCGATTTAAATAGTTAAAATTTGGGGCGGACCCCACCTTGAATTTCATCGTACGTGTATTTCATTCCTTGCGCGTCCTCCGCGTACACATAACGCATCCACATTTCAAATTTGAGCGAAATCATCCACGGCGGAAATATTGTGACTTAAAGGTTGAATATTTGGGAGCGAGCCGGTCGACCCCTGCCTCGGATTTTAAGGTAGGTGGATTTCAATCAAGGCTAAATAAATATGTTTTTTTTTCAAGAAAAAAGGTTTTTTAGGTTTTCAAGATTTTTAGGCTTTTAAAGGTTATTAAAGGTTTTAGGTTACGAAGACGGGACACAAAATTATGACCCGGAAATTCACGAGGAATATCTCATACATGATACACCCTTTCCCCTGTTATATTATTTGGGGATTATTATTATTATTATATTATTGTTATATTATTTTATAGCCATGTGCAAACTATAGCCTAGCTATAAACACAACTAATTAGACTAAAAGGCAACAAATTTCTGCTGTGACTGAGTCTAAGATCTGGATTTCAAAGGTTATTCTAGAAAAAACATGAAAAACGTAAAATTTGGGCTTTGAGGTTTTTAAATGTTTTTTTTCTGCAAAAAAACAATTAAAGACCTATTTTTAAACCCATTTCTGCAGCACTGATTTCCGTCATTGCACGGATTCTGCAGACCTATAACGCAGCTGCGTACAAAATTTCAGCGAAATCGACCAATCCAAGGCTCAGTTACAGCGATCTAAATATTCAAAACTGGGAGCGAACCCCCACCTTGGATTTCATGGTAAGTGGATTTCATTCCTTGCGCGTCCTTCTAAAGTTTGGGGCTGTCCATCATTATAGATCTGAACAAAAGTTGATTTTTAAAATGCCTTCGGGGACAGATAGGCCCCTAGCTACCATCACATGTTAATTTTCAATGCAATCGGGCAGTTTACGTTTGAATTATTGATGATATAGTAAATTATCGCCGGCGTTACGTGACGCTGTTACCTTGACCTTTGACCCTTTGACCTTGAACTTTTGTAGTTCATCGAGTGTCAGTGTCACGTGTTCAAACTCTGTACCAAATTCGAGCGAGATGGAGCAATCCGTGGCTGAGATATTGACCATTTAGAACATTTTTGCCGTTAAATTTTAGGGGCGGAGGGGACTTGCCTCCCGAAGATTCTCAGGTGTGCGTGGACCGAACTGTGCCAAATATGGGGACATAGGGCCATCATCGGCGCTCACCAAATTTGTTGTAGATTTCAGATATTTTGCTGAAAATGAGGCCAAATTACGCACTCCCCTACTCTATAAATTACGGGAGGGATGAGCGAGATGCCTGAATACAAAATCAAGCATCACCTACGACCTAACCTCCGGTATACGTGTGATGGGGGCCTCTGCACGGAATGTGGGTGTGTTATGCGTCCGCCGAGGACGCACAAGGAATGAAATCCTCCTACCATAAAATCCAAGTTGGGGGTTCGCTTCCTAATTTTAACTCTTTAACTCGCTGTAACGCGTATTTTCCGATTTCGGTCATATTTGACCACCCGCCAAGCTGTGTGGTATATAATTTCAGTCATGTCTGTCTGTCTGTCTGTTTGCCTGTACTGTGTTTGAAATACGATATAACTTTCGAAAGCCTCGACATAGGAAGTCCATATTTGCAAATCCGGTATATCTTGAGGGATACGGGTGAAGTACGTATTCATGATATGAAGGTCATCAAAGTCAAAGGAGCAAAAAACGTCAAAAATTCCTATTCCCGCATTGCTCTGACACTGTTGGTTGGGTCATCTCACCCGTATTAAGCCGTCCCCGCTTATGGTACTTTACTAAATACACGCATTCGCGGGTGGTCGGCCTTAGATTAGAAGGCAATCTTGTTGGTAGATAGTTTGACCACGTCACCAGCTGTACTACAAACGTTCACGATCAAGTGTCGAAAGTCAAGGCCACAGCGTGAACTGAAAACGTCGTCTGACCGCCAAATTATTGCTCTCTTTTAGGAAATCGGGGTCAGCCTCAAGTTGCAATGCATTTGTAATTGCTACATTTTGTAGTTTAGGGAATGTTTTATGTTGTTACACCCGATACAACCACACCAGTTCGAGCGGTACTTTTGGCAAAACATGTCAGTGTGTCACGTGACTTTTCATGCCAACGTTCCAAATTTAGGCCTAGTAGTGTGGATGCTGACCGAAGTGGCCGCGACTAATCTAAGGCTGGCCACCCGCGGACGTATTACATTATGTGACAGATTTTTTTCCAGGTTACTGGGATTGATTTGTCGCGTGCGATTTATTCGGACAAGCAGCATCGATTACTCGGGCCACTCGACTATGTCACTGTTGGCGGCTGCGGCTGTGCAGAAGAAATGACGTAACACAACGTAAGACAACGAGCAACAAAAACTCGGCCATGAATGCCTAATGAGATGCCGTAGCAGGAGACGCACAACACTCAGGGGAATCTAGCGACAAGTGTAAACGTGATGTGCTTGCTACTGCAGCACGTGTCACTACACTGACATGTTGCACATTGCTACCGTGCTCCACACCCCTTGTAGGATACACTACAGATTTTATGTCCTAAGGCAGCAGAAGTGACTGTATATATGCTATTTCATTTTTGTTTCACTCGATTAGTTCACTCAACTACTATAAATAGACAAAAAGAAAGAAAACGCACAAGCGCAGAGAGGCACACACAGAGTAGCACTAAAATGCAGAAACATACTACAGACTTTAGGACCTAAACCAAAAATACGTCTGGGGGTTATACGCTGACAAGATTTAATGTTGTAAAGAAAAGCCCACTTCGTCACAACTTAGGCTATTAGCCAAGAGGCACAGTGTGTTGGGTATTAACATCAACCCAAGGATCGGTCGTAGTTCAGCCTACTCGTTTGTTCACGTAAGCAATACAGTATTAAAACTCGCCAAGCCCAGTTCAAGCAGAATTTGCATCATGGAGTCACTTCTCATAAAATAAGATTGTCTTTCAGTGAAGGCAGACGATCCGCAAAAAGTATATAGAGAGAGACACGCATTTTTCTCCGCCACTCCACTCCACCACTCTTGATCCGCCACTCTCGGTCCGTTCTAGATCCGCCACTCTATGTCCGCCACTCTATGTCCGCCACCCTATGTCTGTCAAGTCCTTTACTGTTGTGTACGGCCGCAATATCATAATTCCACAAACCTAGCAAGTTCATGTCTGCACACGTCGCCTGCTGAGCCAGTAGTGACAATACGAACTCAAGTAGAGAAAAGAAAGTTAACGTCTTAAGGTGCTTTGCGAAGCAGTAAACTGAGCCATCGGCATAAAAATTAACGTGCGTTTCTCGGTGAATATGAGACATGAACTTTCCAAACCTTTCCAGTTTAATTTAACTATCATTTCGTGCCTGGCGTTGCCGCCTCGTGACGTGAAAATAGCACCGCTAGGTGTGTCACACAATGTGAGCATGTTCACGAAATGTAAACTTTCTACGATCTTCAGTTCTTAAGTCAGTCATAAGTCTAAATGTCACGCACTGACTGAGATAGACATGCAAACCTCATTATGTGATCTGTCAGCTGTTGAATTCGTCTGTAAGTGATAATTATTGTGTCTGCGTTGCAGACAGCCACTATTACTACGCGATCGAACTGCAAGTTTCACACAACGTGCAGAATGGTCGCAATTAGGATCGATTACGAAATTACGCTAAAAACGCCACCTGGCGAATAGGTATATAAATAATTGTGTCGACTGCCTGGTAGGTGTTGTTAACAATGTCTCCAACGCAAACAGAGTTTCTTTTCTTTAGAAACTTTAGAATCTATAGTTTTTTTAAAAATATTTTCACGAGGATCGTATGACCACCGGTTCATCAGTTATGGTGCATTTATAATACACCTGAAAATTAAAACGTGCACTGGGAGCGCCGATGATTGACATATGAAATCTCTAAATTTGGAATAGTTTTGTCCACCCAGCTCTGAAAACTTCGCGTTGGGATGAAAATGTGTTGAATCATCAATAACTCAGCGGCGCATTAAGTGACTGTGTTGAAAGGGGAGGAAAAGAAGGGTAGAAAATGAGGAAAAGGGAAAAACGTGTAAAGACCCCAGCTTTAGAACCCTATCTACTCCACTGTCATAAAGGTATCACTGTAAGCAGATGGTCTGCGGTAGTGTGTCGTTGTTAGATGCAATGTCAGCTATGTTTGTCTATGCGTTCGTTCGTGCCGGGACAAGCGGCAGCTGAGTGGTCGCTGTACTCAGTGAATAGTGAGCGATGATGATGAATGAGGCAGTGAGAGTCGTCGTGCTGTCCAGTGAACATCCAGTGATGATGAACGACACTCGCCATTAGCACGTCCTGCTGCTGCTGCTGCTGCTGCTAACTGCATCTCACGCTTCTGCTCATCTCCAGTGCCGTCTGTTGTACGTCTTTCCGGTTCCTCGTCAATAGCGAAGTGACACGTTGACGCCACGACTGACTGCAGACTTGGACGTCTGTGACTCGTGTCACGTCTCCGTTTGCGTGACGATAACGAGTTGCGTCGACTTGACAGCGCTGACGTCTCTTCAGTCACGTCGCACACTGAGAACGGACACGACGATCGTCGCTGCGCTGATAACAGTTCGGCTGAATTGTTTTCAGTCACGACTTCGCTACGACAGTCGTCCGGCGACGATATGATAATAGGAATGGTGGGTGTAGCGATGAATGCTGATGTTGTCTCGTCTACACGCGGATCACGACACAATCGAGCTCTTTTCGCCGCTCCGTTCTTACGAATGACGTCGTCACTAGTTGAGGAGGACGCAAGGGAATTAGAGTCATCACTGTTCCAGCTGCGCATTGGCAGAGCGACGAGACACGGACGCAGCACAGGACGTACTGAGCGACCGGAGCGACAACATGCAGGTGGACTCGGTCCTATGAGAGACATAGTACGAGCAGTTTGCGGGTCAGACAAGGTCCGTTTAGCCGCGTCGCTTGACTCACGTATCGTTGGCAATGCGACGGCGGTCAGCGGCAGCAGTGCAGCCTTCGTCAACGCGGCGCGATATGACGCTGTTTTACCGGCGCCAGCTGCTGGCTGAGTAAAGCGCTCATACGTCAACTTGGCTGTGATGTCTCGCTTCAGTTTCCTGTAGCGATCACGTGACGACGTTTCTCGTACGACCTACAGCGACGACACACGCCAGTCAGTGCTCGACGGCTGCATTGCTTAACTGCTTTTACCGATATCGACTGCAGTGGCAAACGTTTTTACATGATTCTTTTACCGACTGCAACTACTGAAGATAACTGCATTGCTATCATAATAAATATGTCGTAAGTCGAATCGCATCGAGACTGGTTTCAGCACATCGCATCGTAACATCCAATCTCTCTATTCTTATCATCTTCTTAATCACACGTTGGCACGGTAGTGCCAGTGTGTTTTAAGGATGACAACGAAAGTCAATGGAAATCAATGAAAAACTTGGAAATTTGACCCCACCCCCCGTATCACCAAAACCCCTGAACCGATGGCCACAAAATTGGCGTCAGTGATGTCAGGGACATCTACTCCTGTGCAAAATTTCATCACGATCCGATAAGGGGTTTTTGCTTCCCGCCCCTGCCCCGCCGGCGCGTAAAAAGCTACTCGGCTAGTTTTTTTGTGGGGGTGGCGGGGGGGGGGCTCGCGACGCAATACAAAGAAGCCCCTTGCACCGATTTTCACGACCTATATACGTCAAATGATGTCGTTTCGCGCAAGGATGTGCCTTTTGGGGCCCAAAAACAAAATTTCACATTTCGACCCCATTCCCTCTAAAACACAATTTTTGGCCAATTTTTGACGGGACTTTTCGCGTCAGTAAGGCCTTAACAATGGCAATGCTCACCTGTAAACTACCTTTAATCGTCATCGTAGCCCCATGAAAGTTGTATAGTGAATTGGCAAATCGAGGTCGAAGAATTCAAATATGGGGTTACCGGAGATACCCTATTTACATGTGGTGAAGGGGCCACGTGACCTACTTTTAGAATTTTGGGACCCCCTCCATAACTCGGGAACGGTTCAAGCTAGAAATTTCAAATTTGGCATGAATATTGAGCATGAGGGGCACTAACGATAAAAGTTCAAAAGTAGGTCAAAGGGGAGCCGGGAGGGTCACCTGACCTACTTTTAGAATTTTGGGACCCCTCCATATCTTGGGAACGGTTCAAGCTAGAAACTTGAAATTTGGCTGAATATCGACCGTGAGGGGCACTAACGACAAAAATTGAGAAGTAAGTCAAAGGGGGTCAGAATTTTGGTTCCCCCTCCATTATCTCAGGAACAGTTTAAGTTAGAAACTTCAAATTTGGCAAGAATACTGATCATGACGGGCACTAACAATAAAGATTCAAAAGTAGGTCGAAGGGGGTCGGGAGGGGTCACGTGACCTACTTTTAGAATTATGGAACCCCCTCCATATCTCGGGAAAGGTTCAAACTAGAAACTTTAAATTTGGCACGCCGGTGTAAAATACCATATATCCATGATGATCAATAAATCAAATCTACACCGGAAGTTCAGTATGGCGAACGACCCTTTTCACTAATCGGAAAAAGTAAACGTAGCCGTGGATTTGGTGTACAGATGGATTTTGTGATCTTTTTCGTGACCATTTTTTATTATGCGCCGTGTGTTAGAAGCTATTAGATTTCCGACTTTGTGGCCGCCATCTTGAAAAATCGATATGACGTCATAACTTCGCCGAGAGTGGTCCCGTTTGGATGAAATTTGGTAGGCAGATGTCAAGTCATATAGAAAAAGACAGCAAATATTATTGTAATAAACTTAGCCATACGTAGTCGTCGACACTGCGATTATATGATGTAATTATTGTAAAAAAAACTTAGCAGTTTACAACGCCTTTTAGGGACGACATCCCAATCTCGCAGATCTGAAACAGCAAATATCACAAAAGATGATATTACGTCGCTGCACAGTGACATTTTGGCGAGGTGCTGCAAAGTAATATCATCTTTTGTGATATTTGCTGTTTTAGATCTGCGAGATTGCGGACGTCGTCCTTAAAAAGCGATGTAAACTGCTAAGATTTTTTTTACAATAATTACATCATATAATCGCAGTGTCGACGACTACGTAAAACAGCGCTAGGCCACATCACAGAAGACAGCAGTTAAAAATGTTAAGGACTAACTCTAAACGTATTTCAAAGTTTACAAACTGAAATACACCTGAAACTCTTGCAGGTACTTGTTGATCTGGCGATCTTCCAGTGCCTTGGCGTTCTTTCGTTTGATGTGAGAAGCGATCAGCAGCACAATGGAGAAGCCGTAGACAAGTACGACGGCGACCACGTAGTACGTCGCACCATTAGGATCAGCTGAAGTGCGCTCAGAGCCTCGGGAAAACACTGGATGCGGCAGCGGTTTGGCGCCGGAATTGTAGTGAGCTGCCGCATAGTCAACATTATCGGCGGCAACGTCGACGCCACTGGCATTTCGGAGATACAACGTGCCTACGTAGCTTGCGTTGTTTTGCCCAGTCAACGTCAGCCGCATTACTGGCGGCAAATCCATCGCACTTCCAATCTGACAATAATTTCACTTTTTATTTGTAACTGAACTAAGACTGTATAATTAGGCCGCCTGACGATGGTCGGGAGGTCTTCCGTTTTGCCTGTGTCCTTTTTAATTTTTATGACACCCACATTTTTGATACCCACGCTCTAATCTCCCAGACGGTCGAGAGCCAAAAGTATACGAGACTAATGAGAGGTTTGATCGTAGGCCAAACTCGTAAAATTCACTCAGACATTTCACTTACTCCTCCCTTAAAGTTTATAGAGGAGGGGGTCAAACAGTGCGAAATTTGGCCTCGATTAACTTCCAGGCATTGCGGGTTCGAAAATGAGTAAGATATCGCAAATCTAAAACTTCTACCTGGAACAGCGCTGAGTGACAATTCGTTCTGACTCAGACACTCCGCTCACCTCTCATCTAATTTTTACAGAGGGGGGTCAAATATTTCGAAAACTGACCTAAATTTGGCCTTTGAAGCGGTGTAGTTTCGAAACGAAGCAAGGAATCTAAAATCTGAAAGCCGCATTGGAAGCACAAACTGATTAACTGACTATTGACTAACTTCAATCCAAATTTATGTAGGCTACGTCGCTCCCCAACTCTGAGATCTCGCGTCTACAAAATCGCTCCCCCTTGGGAAACGGGCGAAAAATGCCTAAATCGTGAACGACTTAGCCATGGATTGTTTGATTCGTTCAACTTTGGTACAGCTTGATCACGTGATGTACTACAAACGTTCAAGGTCAAATGTCAAAGGTCAAGGTCACAGCTTAAAAACTTGTCTGATCGCCAAATTATTGTTATATTTTAGGAAATCGGGGTCGCTGAATCTAATGGCGATGTCAGAATTGTGATTAGAAGCCGGGAAATAGCAGTTTGTGCGCACGCGTAGTATAGATTTGGCCAAAAACAGCCCAGAACGACTAGCATGACGTCAGGCGGCCTCAAGTTGCAATGCATTCACAATTGCCACCTTCTCTAATTTTACTTATTTTGGTAAACTGCGTTTCACGGCTTTTTATTCTAATATATCAGAACAACGTTTTTAACTTAATGGTTTCATGACTTCAAATTTCAGAAGCAATAGACTTTTCAAAAGTACACCAGAGGTTTGATCGTAGGCAGAACTCGTAAAATTGACTCATACATTTCACCCACCCCTCCCCTTTTTGCGGGGGTTCAAGAAATGCGAAATAACGCCAACTCCATGCGAAGACATGCACACCGAATGTATGGTCAATGTTATGCTTGAGCTAGAATTACAAGAAGCTCAGCTACAGCAGAGATACGTCGTTACGCCGTTCGAGGTCATTCTAGGTCACTGACGCTAGTACCAATCTACAGCCCTCATGCAACATCCTATTAGTGAATAATACTCGCATAGTATAACTTACATCCTATCTTGTACCGTCTTCCAGTTACTGCGCAGTAGCGCTCAAATCATCGCCTTTGACAAGGGGGTGCCTCTCGTTAATGCTCTCGTTCTCGGTATAATATCTGCGAATATCGCCATAAGTCATATATTGCGAAAAAAGGATTCTTTGGACTACATTTTTTTCGCAGACAGTATGAGTCTTTAATCCTTTAAGTTTTACCAGTAAACTTTCTTTTTAGGCACCCAGACTCTAATATCTCAGAGGGCCCATCGGCACCCCGTCAAAAGTAGGCCTATATCAGTGGTAATACATCGAGTGTCGAGTGTTCAAACTTTGTACAATATATAAAATCGAACAATCCGCGGTTGAGCTACTGATGATTTAGCACATTTTCAGGGAAGGGTTCACTTACCTCCAGACGGTTCTCAGGAATGTGTAGGCCTAACTGCACCAAATGTGGGGAGGACATCGACTTTGTTTTAGATCTTAGACAGCTTGCTCTATTTCGAAACGCGGGCGGCCCAAAGGCGAGTGGTGTCGAAAATTTAGGCAAAATTTCGCACTTTTGTCTCTCACGGAAAAATTAGAGGAGGGTTGGGCAACATGTCTGAGTGAAAAAATCAAGCTTCACATATATTTGATTGGACGGCACATACCCCCGTCATTTGATGGCCGGCCTCTCCGTAGCCGCTAACAACTGAGCTCCAGTAAAAAGAAGAAAAAAGTTCAACAGCAAAGCTTCAGTTAAGATCTTCCGACATACTTATGCCGGCGGCCTAAAACGGAAATCTACAACGTATGTTGGAAGCAACGATGATTGATCTATGTCTCCTCCCAATGTGGGGCACCAGTCTCTGAGAACAAAGGGCACATTGACAGCCCTCTGAAAAGCCGGCAGGAAAATTTGTTGAATCAATAACTCAGCCGTGCATTGTTCGAGTTCACTAAGAGTTAATACAGAATTTGCTCATGCAACAGCCGATACGCTACAAATGTTCAAGGTCAAAAAGTCAAAGGTCAAGGTCACACGTTAAATGCCTCCCACGATTGCCATATGCGTAGCATAGGCCTATCGAGGTATCCGATGGCGGTGCTCAAAAATAACGGTTTCTGCACATGCACAGTACAAGTTTGGCCAAAATACCGATAAATGCTCCCAGATTGGCGAAAAATCCCCTGCGGAATTGTGGAATTTGTAGGCTAGTCATTATTGGCCTCGTAATTAAACCCGGAACGACTGGCGCGACGTCTGGCAACCTTCAAGTTGCAATGCATCACAATTACCGACTTTTCTAGTTATAATATTATTGTGGTAATAGATCACTGATCATAAACACAAATGTTTGCATCTCGGAAACTTGAATGGCTGAACATTGGCTACGAGTGCTACAACTAGTCGACCATCAACAATAGCAATATACATTAGGGCGCCGTAATTGTGTAGCCTATCGAGAACTTCAACATAGGCCCTAGGTGACGGAAGTTATCAACGCGTTCGACTCGTGCAGCATGACAAAACACTGTAGCTAACTGACTGCGAGAAGCGCGATCGAGTTGAACCGAACTGAGAGTTACGTGAACAGTTTAATGCAGAATGGTCTTAAAGCGTTTTGTTAAGGAGACTATTAGCGTACAAAAAGCAAACGATACCAAAATGTCTGTCAAACGACGAGCAAGACGGTAAAAACCTTAAAGTCAGCAATCATAGATATGAGTTATAACCAACAGAACCGACCTGACTGTAGCGACAGTCTTTCCAATCGTCCGTCTGCTAACACATGCATTAGGCCGTCGAGCACTAAGCAGCAGCAGCAAGCACCATCACCGGCCCGGCTGATGCATGCCTGAGTCATTGGAGCGCTCTGTTGCTAGCGTATATCACATACTAGAATACATTGCAACTTGAGGTCGCCCGATGCCACGCCAGTCGTTTTCCGCTTTAATTAGTCCATGAGCCAAGACACGAAAATTCACCCATCGGTATTATTTGAGTGAACAAATTCTAGTTGTGATTTTTGTCTTGCTAGATAGTCCATTAGACACTTCTATGTATCCAATGACCAACCTAGAAATGTTCTTTCCTGTGAAGTTTTTTTGCTGATCTGTACTCACATGGCCTCTACGAGTAAATTCAGCTTGGTTGCCAGACTGGCAACTTTGGGCAACTCCGGTAATTTGCATAAATCCAAGATAACCGCTACCTACTTTTAAAAATTTTGGGACCCCCTCAATATCTCAGAAACGGCTAAAGCTAGAAACTTGAAATTTGGTGTGCGAATAGATTACAATGCGTGCTATTCAAAAAATGCAAAATTAGCAGACAAAATGGGCGTGGCCTAGGTCACGTGACCTACTTTTAAATTTTGGGACCCCTCTATATCTCAGGAACAGCTAAAGATAGAAACTTGAAATTTGATGTGTAGATATATTACTATGAGTACTATTCAAAGCATGCAAAATTGGGGACAAAAGGGGCGTGGCTTAGGTCACGTGACCTACTTT
>Ga0049105_1000873_pt1 | contig 11988 bp, 9 predicted proteins | sample WorMetvaBAHAMAS1_FD_61260 | JGI IMG/M metagenome (GOLD analysis project Ga0049105, IMG submission 61260) | Worm MetaG Olavius vacuus BAHAMAS.1 | ecosystem: Host-associated > Annelida > Digestive system > Unclassified | place: Germany: Marburg | collected 2013-04-09 | reverse complement strand
GGCGAACTGACCCTGTCCTGCGCTCGACCTTCAGCTAACGGGTGACCACTATGTGGGTAAACCGTCCGCTGGAGATCAGCCAACTAGGCCAACTCAGCCTTTCATCCTTTCGGGGTCGATCAATAAGTAGTGAGCTGCAATTAGATGTTTGCCACCTCAATCGGTGGAGGCGCCATCTGGTGAATGCTTACGAGGTAAATGGCAGGTATGGTGTTTATTGCAGATAAAACTGTGTGATCCACGCCTGAGCGCTTTAGAGTGGTTTGTACCATACAAGGCGCTATACAAGTGCTCGGATTTACCTTTTTACCTTTACCTTATGATACTGGGTAATGGGTATACCATATATTAATGTTTATTCTTTTGTACGATAATACTACTCCAGATAAGTAATTGGAAGAGTCTGCCTGCTTCATCTAATTGGATTGTGAGCATCAAAACTTCTTTGCAAATGAACTGAATGGACAAAACTACTGGAAGCTGTATTAACACAGCAATACATGGTTCAAGTTAATAGTGTACAACCGATAACCACCTTGCCGAGCCAAATGTGCATTAAAACAGCAGCACATTTTGGACAAGAAACCAACTCGCCAAAGATAATGAAACCAGTGTCTTAAAAGCACATTTACACTGGCCAGTGGCATTCAATACATAGCATAATAATGTGGACAAGATGTCAAAAATACAGCACATTGCTGTCAACGACGGTTTGTTTTGCCAAGCTTGCGTTTGCCAGCAAAGAGATGTCGAGGCTTGCTTGTCAGGATTCTTCGATCTGCCTCGCCTTTCTTTGCTTCCAGGTTCATCTTGCGCTGCGTCACCTTCACGAGCTTCTTTGCCTTCTTTGCCATCTAGCAGACAAACACAGTTTCAACTTCCACCCTGATTACCGATATAGTTCTCGTGTTAATTACTGACATTACTGTAAAACTCTGGTTGAATGAATATGGGGTATCTATCTATACATATATACATATGCAAAGAAAATTTATAAAGCACCTAAAAACAAACAGTCACTAGGCACCTAGCAGTGATATTTTAGTTATAAAAATCATTTTAATTTTAGTTTTAGTTAGTTTTCAGTGCAATCATTTTTATTTTATTTATAGTTATGAAAATCTTTTTAGTTATAGTTTTAGTTATAGTTACTATAATATCTCTGGCACCTAGGTCTCAGCTAATGAAAGTACCCAGTAAACAAGTGTGACTTGAGTCCATTTCTGAACCGGTGTAAACTTAGGCCGGGAGCTCTCAGCACAGCTGGCAGACTGTTCCAGATGTGGGGACCAGCAGCTGAAAAAATTCTGTCACAACGAGTATTCGTCAGCAGGATAATACACGTTCTGGTATCTGCAGAGTACAGATGTCGTTGATCTGAGTTCAATATTATGAGACAGAAGTCATTAGCAAGGAACAACGACTCATGACAGTCTGCTAAATGAAGCCAGCAAGCTTAAACTGGTTGCGGGCATAAAGATTTTCGACCTTTTTTGCTCCTGCGACCTTGACCCGATGACCTTCATATATGAACTTGACACGCAAATATGAACTTGAGGCCTTCGAAAGTTATCGTCTGACAGACAGACTAACAGACAGACAGACACAACCGAAATTATATATCACGCCGCTTTGTGGGTGGTCAATAAACATAAGTAATACAACCAGCCAAGCATATCATAGTCACATACAATGACGAAATGGAAAACAAACTTACAACTTCATCCCTGACGCCTGACTTGTCTCTTGGAGGTTGTGACTTGGACACACTGTGTGACCTGTTTGTACTGACTGTGGACTCAGCACGACGTTTCCTGGCGTCACGTCGCCCCACACTGCGTGACCGCGCACGACCGATGTGACTCTGACACGACACACACACACACAGTTTATACAGTCACACTTTTCTGTTATAACTAAATTACTGTTTGCCAGGTAGCTAATATGTATACATCTGAACTCCAAACATATGGACACAATGATGACAACATGACGTCGACTTGACCTTAGCAGAACATTTTCAAGAGGATTATCAGGGACAACTCGAATGTCCTCTGGTATCTCGTGCCAGCCAAGCGTGATCCTCAACTTACGGCTCGACTGTGTTGTGCTAGACAATATTCAACAATCTATGCGCGAACTAACTAATCGTTATAAAAACTCTCTCATTATATATGGACTAAATCACTGGCAGTAATTTCAGTACCGTCATTGCATTATGTATGTGTTGTGCAACTTTGTATGTCTGTGTAATCCAGCCTTGTTAAAGGCTGCCAAAGCTTAATAAACGTTTGTTAACAAGTGAGTGATAACTCTTATACTCAAGTTGCATCCCATCAATACAGTGTATCCAGAAAAAAAGAGACCAAAATGTTTACTTGTAATATCTTCTATAAAAGTTCTGCGATTCTGATGATATTTGGACAGTTTCAGGAATATATTTGCTGCAAAATCGTGCATACGCTTTCCACCTCACCTGAATAATGTGTCTACACTACTGTGTGAAACTTCAAATGCTAATCGTGTACGTGCAACCGTTAAGTTGTTAAGTTGTCGCAAAGAAACTCCAGAATTTATCCCACCTTAAAAGTGGCCTGAAAATTTACCAGATTTGAATCCATTTTTAGTACAGCATGTGGGAAATACTGCAAGAGAAGGTGTACAAAACACGTATCACTGATCTGGACCTATCATGACAGTCGACATTTTATAACATCAACAAGAAAACAATATGGATAATTAGATAGTAGTGACACAAGTCACAAAATAACACTAATATGACACTTCAGACATAATTAGCAAACCAGCAAAATACTACTAACAAAATGAATACTAACGTCTTCATCTGGTTCAATTTCTAATCCTATTTGTCCAAGCTCGGCCTCCATTTTCTTCGTCTGTATCTTCTTTGCCGTCCGCGGCAGACGTGGCTTTTCCACCTTACGCTTTTCTCGCGACTCTAAGATCTGCAGTTTGCGTCGCTCGCGTATTCTGTAACAAAAACATGTTTAACTGCCGTGTGATTTTCACCAGACACTGCATTAGAGATGTGCATAAACAAAAAATTCAGACCCTATAATTCTAAACCCATTCTGCAACCTCACCCAGCCAACGTTTACATGTTATTCTAAAAACCAAAGTCAACGACTTCCAAGGTCACATTTATGACTTTCAAACATCATCCGACTAATGCAAAATTGTACTACCCACTATTATAAACATATCCAGAGGCACAGTTCAAATATTCATCCGACATTTTTAGAACTAAGAAAGAATGAGAGACAAACTCTGTGATGATGTAATTGCAACATTATGCTATGTCAACAACTAAATATTTGCTATAAACTGTAAAATACGATGCAAGCATCATATGGACACATTCAACATTCTACGGATTCAAGTACTTTCGAGAAACTTCTTTCGTTTCAAAAACTTTCCAAGCCTTATTTTTTTTACCCCACTAGACATTATAATGACATTTAAACTAATTACACATTGTTGCAAAATTAACCAACAAATAATAACATAGGCGCCTTTGTGAGCACGTAACATTTGCAGACAACAGCTCAGGCCTGGACATGAACAATCAGAAATCACAGCTTGAGACTTTGAATGACTGACTCTAACATCCCAACTGACAAAATGAACAGTTAGCTAGCTAGTGGGCTAGTGAGCTTAATTGGACATGAACAGTGTGTCTTACTGTTTGGCCAGTTCACGCTTCTCCTTCATCTCATCATCATCATCACTCATCTCACTGTCATATATTCCGGCCTTTTCACGAAGCTCCTCCTCCTTCTCCAATTCCTCCAGTTTCTACACAGCAATGGAACGGAGCGTATTACAAAACCACGGAATAGGCACCGTTTTCCTTCAGTTATTTTTCAATGTAATGTACAAAACACACTGTAACTGTAACTGAAACTGAGGCACTTGTATTGCGCCCCCTACTGGAAGACCGAGGGCGCGTCACAGAGTCAATCCGTATCCTGGTGCCCGTAGACAGAATGAAACAGAGATGTTTTCAGATCATGATGAAACAAGTCTGTCGATTGCAGCAGTTTTAGCTCCGTCGGTAGCCTGTTCCATGCTCACGGTGCAGCAACAGAAAAGGCTCTGTCGCCAATTCGTTGACTTGTCCGCGGCACGACGAGGTTGCCACACACATCACAAGAAGGATACATTCAAAGACCCAAGTACTTCCAAGACATAGTAATTACTGGAGCTGGACCTAGTAAGAATTCATATTATTTAGGCCATGTTTAATGACGATGACTGAATGTTGGCAGTCAATAAGAGAGAACGGCATACTGCCAGTAAAAAACCCAGACTCAGAAATAACCCATGGTGAGCATGGAAATGTAGTAATTCTAGTTACAGAAAGGCCAATTGTGTACGAGTGTGTAGAAAATCCATTACAGGGAAGCAAAATATGGAACTCAAAATTTATGCAGTCACGTATCAATGTGATATGCAAATATTGAACACGCAATCAAAAATTTAAGAGTAGCCATCTTGCTGTAACTTATGAGATCAAAACTAAAAATTAATAATGAAAAAGACTCACACAGATAGTGACCGTTAGCAAAACAATCACAACACTCACTTTCCTGATGTCAGGATCCACATAATCTGCAATGTTATGCCCCTGCCAGATCTCCGGAATAATGTCATATTTCTCATCTGGATTAGGTAAGACATAATTCTCTGCAAATGACAAAAATATACAACTCAGTTTCTTGCACAATGGAAGAAGTGAAAGAAATTTTGCTTCAGTTTGATAAAATACACGTTAAAACGCAACATAAAACATACTTTTCAGATCCAGGTAATAGTCGTCACCCATTTCCAGTTCTAAATCTCGCTCCTGCACATACATACACTTGCTATTAAACAATAGTTCTGGTGTAATGACAATCACAAAGCACTGTTAACTAATGTCAAGATACCATACTCCTCCCCAGACAGTACTCATCTTTCTTCTTACGGCCTTTGACCCATAATCCCATATATTGGTAAACCCAGACTCAGTGTGAGTGACGTTAATGGGGTACAAAATTACCAGGCTGAGGATATAGCCTCTGACTGGCCGACCTGGGCACCCCTTCAGTCAACAAGTGATAAAACTTTAATCTACAGTACTGTAAAACCAGTTTTTTTCGCGTGCCCTTTATTTCGCGAATTTCGCGAGCCTGGCAAGTTCGCAAAAATAACAGCCCACTAAAATTTGAATACAGTAGCGTTTCAGTGTAGTAGGAAGCAAAAACGCTAAAATTACGGGGTCCAGAATAATTAAATTGACTCAAACGCCAAAATTAAGGGTTTTACAGTATTTTGAATCAAGTTTCTAAAACATTTCACAGATAATTACACCGGACCTTTCACAAGGCCCACGGCAAAATTCTGTACCACATCAGGTCTCAATAAGCCTTTAATGAGCCTGTGTACAGAACGAGATCTATGATGCATATCTGCTGCAATACTGTATCCATGTTTACATTCCCAGTTGCACAGTGTCACTGTAATTACTGACACCAAATTAATTGCAACTGCTTCGCACAACAAAATACAATCCATGCTAACAATGCTGTTCATGATTCCCAAGCAATGCTCAGTCATGGCAAAGTACTGAAGTCACAAATAAAATACTGCGAAAAAGATAACAAATGTACTGTTAGTAGTCAGTACACACCAGTTTCTTCGTTTTTCGAACTGTTTGCGTGGCTCGGCTGGCTACGACAGACTCTGGGATACACACTTCACGAACCTGGTAAACACCGCAATCGCACACGAAAACATACACATAAATTTTTTTTAAATTACCTTGAAAACCTTTTCAGCAACGCCCAACTTACACGGTGAATATTTGTGTCAAGTTTCGTTGAAATCCCTCCACTAAGTACAGAGATATTGTGTCACGCAGAACAGGTGATAACAGACGCTGGATAGAATAACCAAAAACATATTAGCTCCACTGTGGATTCTTAGTTGTCAGATGCAAAACCCTCTTTTATAAGCTCTAAGCTATCACCTGTAACTGTAAGATTGCTGGTTTCACCTTTACTTAATTCTTCAGGCTCCATGAGGTATGTTCCCATAATGCAGTATCTAACTATGTTGACACGGCAATTTGCTAGAAAGGGGCGAGGTTTTCCGTCTTCCCACGTACTGTGTCTTTATAACAGTGATACAATAACTGTCATACAATTATAAAGAACTATCACAGCAATACACTACAACTGTGTTAGCAAAAAAGCGACGAAATTTTTAAGCCAGAAAGAGACTACTACGTTTGATAACTTCAGACCTTGTTATCACGTTTGGCTGGCACTGCGACGTGCAGCCTGTTCAGGAAGTCGTCAACCTTGTTGCCGCGAAGTTTCGCTGCAACTCTCATTTCCAGCAATTTCTCACATGCCTGCAATGATGGTTGGACATTTTAGTTGCAGGAAAATTCCAATAACAACTGACTTTTCTGTCAAATGAACAAATTTCATTATCAATACTGTGTGCACATGAAGCACATGAAGTACAATATTCTGTGCAGTACTTCAACCGAGGGCCAGCTGCATTAAAATAACTCAAGATTATGTGATACTTCACTTTAAGTAGCTCTTAAACTTCACAAACATATTCTGCTGTGACCTACTACCTGGTACTTGAGGTACATATCACCGAGCATTCATATTGATGACTGTGATCAAAATGGTTCTGCATGTGAATGAAAACAACTGTATGATTGAGACACGAGTGTCACGTAACTTGTGCATGACGTTCATGTACCCACTGACTGATTGAGCAAGGTTTAACGTCCCACCAAACACATTATAGGTCATATCGGGGACGATTTTTACAGGTCATAGGACCAAACCAACAGTATCAAAGTACTGACGGAAACCAGTACTGTCTTGCAGATAAAGCCTGAATCCCACCAGGACCACTCCGCCATGTTACAATAATACAACTCTAGGCAACCAACCGCCTCAGTGCCTATATGCATGGCATAAGGGTCCCAATGTACCCACTGGCGGTCCTAGTACTGACAAATGCAGTCTTTTACCTCGGTTCGAGCCTCCATTATTCCTTCTCCAGTGAGCGTACTCATCTCGAACACAGGAATCTCATCGTCTTTGAATTGTTGAAATACAGCCTGGCGACATCAAAACACAACAAATAACAACTGTAACACAGTAGTAATATATAGAACAAGTTAGCCTCAATGCCACACTATCGAAATCTATGTCGCTGCCATTACTGGTTAACTGGTCTGGTCATGACAATCACCACTGACCTCTGACCTTGAAAACCTTTTCAGCAATGAAAACACGGTGAATATTTGTGGCAAGTTTCATTGAAATCCCTCCACTAAATTCAGAGAAACTGTTGGCAGCGGCATACAAACTATTATCAGCTTCAGAGACGAAGAACGTGGCATTAATGATCACATTTCTACATCACTAAAATACTGCCAACTACGTCTGACACAGAGAAATAAGATGCAAAAGAACATTTACTCACTTGTCTTTCTAAATCCAACTCTTCAATTTTCCGAACGTCGATCTTGTTCACGCAGACAATGATCGGCTTGTTTGTAAACAATGGCTTGATGCTGTTGAACAACTCAACCTGATAAACACAGACAATTAGCCAACTGCCTAATTAATTCATCAGCACTTCCGGCGAACCCAAAGAATATGGAATTTTATTTTTTGTTGATCTGTATGGGTGCGTTCGTTTACCGACTCAGATTTGCCTCCCGACACTGACAACATTGTACTGTTTGAAGATACCACTCTGATTAATCAAAATAAAAGGGCAAAATGAAAGACGCAGAGAAGATTGATAAGATTAATCAAAGTGGTATTTTTGAAGGGTATAATGTTGTCAGAGTCAGATAAATCTGTCGTCATAAGCCATAAACTGTTCTAAGCCTGGCTTATTCAGAGGTTCTCATGTAATGTTTGCATATGCAAAAATCAAGACGAAACATGTCAGGATAATGTTCAGCCCCAGCAATTACGAAATTAACTGCCAACTTCTTACAAACTTCCTAACATTTCCATGACCGTATTCCCATTCTCATACTGTTCCTTCCATGTCAGCCAGTTTAATTTAGCATGAATAACCTGTTGTTCGATGGTGTGGCCACACAACTCTGACACGTCCATGAAGTACATAACAGCCGCTCGCAAATGAGCCAGTGCCGTGATTGCCTGCATCTCGATGGTATTGCGGTCTTCAAGTGGATGATCCAGTATACCAGGAGTGTCGATCACCTTTCCACATAACAGACAACAAACCACCAGATTTTACTATCATCAAATAACCTTACTATCATTCTCACCATACAGTAAGATGATTTCAAAATTTCTATATTGAGAAGGTATATACTGAACCATAAACCACATGCGCATATTAAACAGTCAACATGCAGCGATACTGAACTGGTATCCAAAGTGCACTCTGCAATTAAGTTGCCAAAAGAGCAGCCCTAAACCACTTTGCTCAATATAAGTCTAGATTCAATCATTTTTCGTTACATTTCCTTGATGCTGACATCGTTCACTGAGACCAATGTTCTGGCCTCTCTCAGTTACACTGAGGAATAGAATCTTTATAGTTAACAGCTAAACGTCATCTATTCTGAGCAAGAAATGTTGCTGAAATTCAAGTAAAACAATAATGTACAGCTTGAGACTTAGAATGACTGACTCCCAACATCCTAACTAACATGTTACAACACAAAATGAACAGTTAGCTAACTAGTGAGCAGAGCTTAATTAGCCAATTGCCTAATTAATTCATTGGCACCTCCGACAAACCCCTAGAATATAGAATTTTATTTTTATACATTCCACTCTTTTTGCTAACAAATGAACACACCTGCCAGCGAATGTATCGGTAGTCCAGATGACCAACAAACAGTGACTTTGTAGTGAATGCATACGGCTGTACATCAACGTCGGCTCTAGTCACCTACATGCAACACAAACTACATAACTTAACAATGTTATGCTTACTCCAGTCATGCAGTAACTAAGATGGCTAAGTAAACTAAAGTCAAGTTTAGTAATAATAATAATAAAATAATAAAGTACATTTGTATAGTATAATACGCGAGGCTTAAGAGCTGCTAATGATGTTGTGATAGGGCGTGTAATGTATTTAATATACATCTCTATGCGACACTGTTTTAACTATTTCCGGTGACATTGTCGTATGTTTTCATACGGCAGTGTGTTTGAGTTGTTAATTTGTTAATTACGTAATGGCATTTTCAATTTGTTATTGGGCGAATTATACCCATAGGAAAACGAAGTTATCCCGGAAGTCAGAATATGCCATGGCAGATGACCGGGTTTTGAAGTTTTTGTATGACGCCGACTTACGTCATGTTGAATCCTCAGTGCGATGTCACTGGAAATACAAGAATGGTCGCATAAAAGTAGACCTATGATAAATAATCTTTATTTACTTACACGCCCTATTAACAAAACTTAAAAGAAAACCACAATGAAATCACATAGCAGCAATGTACACTATGAAGTTGTAGATTTAAGTAACTATTAATAAAACTGGCGAGAAAAATCATAACTGACAACATATGAAAATGCAGCCAAAAATAGTAACTGTAATGGTAACTACACAATTAACCATAAAACTGAAAGATCTCTTAGTCCAGTTGCTAGTGCAAGTGCCTAGTATCAGAAAACCACAGCAGGTCTACCTGACCAACACACAAAACCTACAGCAATGGCACTCTTAGAACTGATTGCCAATGAAATTAAAACTACCTACTACTGCAGTACAGTGTACAAGAAATGCCTTGAAAAAGTTTCAGTACCTTATTCATGAAGCTGGATTTCCCAACATTGGGAAAGCCGCAAATGACGAGTGTCCGTGTGTTTGGGTCAATGGACGGCAGACGAGCTAAATGCTGTCGAACCTGCTCGAGGTATGCAAGACTCTGACTCTGCTTCTTCAGTATCGTACAAAACCTTATTTCAGTCACCATCATCAATACATGTGCCGTATATTGTACATTAATATAAATACAGATTTAAGTAACAGAACACATACAGCCTTACAAGATAGATGCAGTACACATTACATGTTTGCACCACAATACATGATTATCCAGACCAAATTATGTTGACAAAAAACTGCATAAAACAATGATCACCATCATAACATATCATGCTAACAGAGAATAATATTCCTGAGTAACTGTTAGAATTTGTAGTACATAACAGCAGATGCAATAAACTTCAACATAACCAAAATTGAACCAAAATACTACAATATCGACATCACGACTGTTATATAAGAAATGCTACCAGTATACGAAGAATACATAAATATAACCAGCAAATTCTAAATGGTAGTTACTTATACTTACATGCCCAGAGCTGCCCTTTTCATTACTTTACAACGATACAGGGAATCGCCATATTTCAACAGACGAACATAGTGCTTCGCAGTTCTGCAACCAGCCAAACATACAACACCGAAGTGTGCTTTAGAACGTCAGGGACATTCATAGCATAAAATGTGACACCCAGTCAGCATTGCTACCCCAGCACTCTGCAATATACAAGTCTGGTGTTTTTTGTTTTATGGTCATGTGTCACCAGTGAACTTAAACCCAGTGTTATGAACGGCAGACCACACCTATTCATTACTGTCCATTACATTTGCTGTTTTTACAAGAGCTGTACCACACAGCTACTTTTGTCTATTTGGCCGAATACAAATATTAAGGTTTACTAGTCGACCGATTACAAATAGTTAGTTGGCTACTACTTAATTTGTCATTCTTTTACCTGCACAGTTACCGAGACAACCGACAACTGGATCTCAACGTTAATTGTCAACCCCGTCGTCTCTGTGCACCATGCTAAAAATTGCTACCGTAATGGAGTGATGGCTTGTTTGCACACATGGGGCTATGGCTAGAGCTAGGGCAGTTGTTCAAGTAGACTATATGACCCACTATTCGAACCGCATGTAATACGATTAGAATATTTGGTATACCCATAGAGAACCAAGTCAGTGAAGGTAAGACACCACACACCAGTACCAAATTATGCTGCTCAGTAACAAGAGGCCCAAGAGGTGAACAACATGACTAAGGTTGTTATGCCACAGTGCGTGATTCACAGCTGAATTCAATGCCCTACTGTTGTGCCACAAACTAGGCAGAAAAGTATGTAATTACTGTTAAATGAGAAATCAAAACATAATTATGCAGTACGGACTCGTCAACTTTGTGACGGGCAATGTTCACTTGGCCGAGAGCAAGCTTGTAATGATCTTTGTCATACAGAACATTCATCAGATCTGCGTAGAATGGATGAATATCCTGTCAAAAAACAGCAGTAATACAATACTGAATGCACTGAATAAGAACCACGTAAAAATACATTCTTGATGTGAAAAGTTATTTTGCCCAACCATAAATACAAACATTTTTCTCCATATGCATTACAGTACACTGAAGAACAGTAAAGCTAGCATGTGGCACTCTCCTCCTGGGCATAGGTCAAATGCTGGCCATCGCCAACTTCGCTCTGCAAGCCAAGGACTTTTATACTTTCCTTGCTACAACATGTCTATGGCCGACGATGACGACATGTGTCGTCGTATGCCAGCCCTCACACCTGGAATCTACTTCCTGAAAATCTGCGAAAATCAACGTCAATATTCATCTTCAAACGCTCTCTGAAGACATTTTTATTCCATCCGATTATGCATCAATGCATTAAAGATGACCAATTTTTCGTTTAATGGGCCATACAAGTGCTCTTTCTAATTCAAATTCTATCTCTCTTAGGCCCACAAAGTCCACAAGTGGGTGGTGGGTGTTGCAATTAGGGATGTTAAACGAGCTTCGATTAATCGATGTTTGAATTTAAAAGCGATGATCGATTTCGCCAGCAGATAATCGATAGATTGTTTCAGCTTCGTCTGGTCGCGGCAGTAAACTCC
>Ga0049105_1000872_pt1 | contig 11990 bp, 7 predicted proteins | sample WorMetvaBAHAMAS1_FD_61260 | JGI IMG/M metagenome (GOLD analysis project Ga0049105, IMG submission 61260) | Worm MetaG Olavius vacuus BAHAMAS.1 | ecosystem: Host-associated > Annelida > Digestive system > Unclassified | place: Germany: Marburg | collected 2013-04-09 | reverse complement strand
GCAGATTGGGTTTGTCACATTGGGACCCTTACGCCATGCACAGAGGCGGTTGCCTAGAGTTGTATTATTGTAACATGGTGGAGTGGTCCTGGTGGGATTCAAGCCTTATCTGAAAGACCAGCTGGTTTCTTTCAGTGCTTTGACACTGTTGGTTTGATCATATGACCTGTAAAAATCGTCCCCAAAATGACCGGTAATGTGTTGAGTGGGACGTTAAGCCTCTACACAACATACATACATATATGTAAGCCCTTTATCTTTAAAGCACTCACAGATGGCCCGTGTGTAACAAGGGGATCACACAGTTACGAACCATACCTGCCTTTACACCCCAGCCACAAGGGGTCACCGCCCTTTGGCTAGTACTCATTGTGTCTACCCATGAACGGATGGCCAGGTCAACTCAGCGTGGCTGGTTACATAAATGTCCCGCACTGGGAAGTGAACCCGGACACGGTCATTCATCCCAGTACTAACTGGGCCTGACATAGGTAAACCTTTGATCGAGACCAACATGCTGCCGCCAGACCACCACCATGTAGTTATGATACCTGACAAACCATGTTGTTCAGTCCTCACCTCACCTAGTCTTGTCTTGTGATCTTCGAGGCCTTGTCACTCATCTGAAACTAGAAATGACTTCCCTTGTCTTGGTCTTGCACATTGTGCCTGGAGTATTGCCTTGCATTGACAAGTTCAGGCTTCTTTATACAGCGTCGTTGATAATGAACCCGTTTATTCGCCAGATGGCAGTAAACAGACAATATGTAAGATAATGTCTGCCTGCATATCTGCTGCAGTTTTGATGAAATTGTTTCATGAGGTGATGTATTGTTATGTGTCAAAGTTTGTTACTGTGAAATTGCTGCCAAACTTGCTAATAATTAGTGCATAGCTGTGCCATTGGCTTTTCAATAAGTTTTATTTCGTATGACAATTTAATTTAGATTAATTTTATCATTCTCGTCATTGTATATTCGCTTTGTGTCAAGTTTACAGGTGATCTTGGACCCTTTGGTTTGCATTTCAGTTTAAGTTTTTGTGCCCGTGTTTTTACATGCTTTTTTAACTACGGCCAGATTGTCTTGGGATTAGTCTTGTGCGCTTTTGTGTAAAATATCTCTCGGTGATTGTGAGTTTGGCTACCGGTGCCAGTGCCGTGAAATTCCAAACTTGTCTCGAAATAATCTGTTACGTGTTGAATGGGATGTTAAACTGCACTCACTCGTAGCGAATATTACCAATATTTAAAGTTTACGTCAAGTTGATGCGGTTGTTAACTTCCGATCTGTCTGTCGTCATTTATCGAGATGTAGCAGCCTTAAAGGCTAGGTCAGCTAGGGATGTCAGAATTCTGCAATTCTGCGTTGTAGAATTTTGCACAGAATTGGCCCTCATGTGCAGAATTGGCCTTCTTGTGCAAAATTAGCAAAACAATATAGAAATTGTAAAAATTTTGCAGATTTTGTTTAGCAGTATTGCTCTTAGTTCGGCACTGACGGCTGCCACAGACAGCGCAAAGCATTTTGGTGTAAAAGTAATAAAATAAAGCAACATGAAATTTTTTAAACATAGAAATGCACACAGTACAATACTACAGACTAAGTAGAACTAACCACGTATACCAGTGTGGCAAACAGGGTCGTACAGTAATGCCACTGATAATTTTAAAGTGGAAAAATCGGCTTGAAAAAGTGCGCAGAATTTGCACAGAATTCACGAAAGTGATGTGCAGAATTTGCAAGTTACATGCGGAGAATTTTCAATTTTTTGTGGTGCATAATTCTGAGAACCAAAGGAGTAGCAAGCATGCGATCTAAGTTTAGTGAAGCTGCTGTCTCGTTTGCAACTCGAAAGCTATAGTTTGTGATGGCAAACGGTGAAAGGACCACGTCATAGTTTCTTTTTGCAGAACTCGGGCCGGAAAATGTAGCTAAATGAAGAATGGAATAGTGTAATAGAGCCACATATCCCGTTGATCTCTTCATTTGCTGTCATGTATGTGCTTTAATGAACTGTAGATACGTGTAGTTGATGAAGTATACGATGCAATAAGCAAATACTTGATGTTTGCTCAACAGTGGACTCGTATAAGCTAGCTTCATTTGCTCTATGTAGGCTACTGTTGTATTGCGCTGCTGCAAACTTTTGTTCGTTTCGTTGTGAAACTGAAGTTAATTGTGACTGTGTGTCCATTTGACTTGAGTGGCAGCCAGCTCTTCGGCTTTACTGCGTGTGTTGGGTGTGTATACGTCATCGCCTGTGGTGCTGGTGCTTACTGTGTTGTCTGTTATTCAGTGACATAATCTAGATGATTCAAAGGTTGAGGCAAGCCGGTCAGGAGACCTGTAGAGCAGAAGTACCCCAGCGCTGTCCTGGGGCCGAGCCCCTGCATGGTGGTGGGTATTGGGTGGCAAAGGTTCCTGAAAGGTCTTTGGACAGTTTTTTTTTATCTGACTGCAATCTCGCCTGTAATATGCAGTTTTACTACGCTGTCAACTTTATTCCATGTATGTGTGCTTACCGGTGGTAATAGTATTCATAATTATGATTATAATATTGTAGCCAGCAGTCGTAGCAATAATATGAAGTCTGTGTGTGTGATACAACAAGCAAATAATTATTATTTACTCAACACGTAGTACCAGCTCGGTTTACTGTGCATGCTGTGTCACATTCTGCCGCTGCGATCTGGAATTTATTTTATTGTGAAACTGAAATTGTGTTCATGAGAAGCCGTCTATTTACTGCCTTCGTCGACTTTGATTGACAGCAAACTGTTCAGCTTTACTGCAGGTGCGCGTTTCTCACGGTGCTGTCAGTTATTCATCCAAATGACATGTCGGTTTTGCCGGTTAGTGATGGTTTATGTAGCGTAATCTGTTGGTTATAAACAGTTCAGTGCGTTTATATCATAATGTAATCGTGCAGATATATCATATTCTGTTGAAATTCTTCTTGTCGCTATGTCTGTGCGGGGTCATTAGTTAACAAAAACAGATAGGGCAGGAGGAGTTCATAAGCCTCGAGTCAGGCGCGCAGCCAGGATTTTACATTGGGGACCACAGAAGCTGCGAGGGTGCATTTTTTCTCAAAAAAGTTGACAATTTTTTTTCGTCGTCGCCCGAGGCCCACAGAACACAACACGTCTGATAGAGAGAACAGTGTTACTTTGATGCATGAAGCAGGCCCTACGTCCCAACTCCCAACAAAGCCCGTTTTTTGCGTAAAAAATCCACTCAGTCGACGATAGGGGGGAATGCCCCCGGGCTACGCCCCTGCCTCGAGTTGTGGATCTTTGAGAAAATGCTGAGCATCAGCTTGGCAGACATATTTTCTGATAGTGGCGACCTTGACAAATAGGCGTAGAAGAAATCTGCTTCAGTGGATAGCACGAAGAAAAAGAGGATGGAATGGACAATGGGCATCATCTGAGGCACACGGAGGAAGGAAAGAAAGTGCAGGTATTTAACGTGCAGTTTAAAAACTGTTTAAGTCAGGGTCTCTTATTGACAGTCTTGGAAGTCCTGTAGACCTGTGGTTGAAAGAAGTCGTCGGAGAAGAGAAATGATGTCAGACGTCAGACGACTTGATCGGAGGATATGTGAACAAACGAAGAGGTTGGCAGAGGACAGACTAAAATGATCAGCCATCAGAACTGCTGAATAGCAGAATACATTGAACAGAACTGAATGTTAAGTTTCTCGTATTCTGAGCCTTCTTATAAGCATTGTACCTGACTACTTGCACATAGTCATGATAGTCTACGTGGCTTCCAGTTCCACAGAGTCGTTTTCGGAGCATCCTCGAAATATATTCGACAGCGTCGCTCGTGCGTATCTGCAGGAACTGTGCAGCCTCCATGAAGACACCATCCCGGTTGAAAGTGTCCTCAGTTGTTGTCTCCGTCGACTGGATGTATGCATATCCTTCTGCCAGGAGCGCAGACATCCCAGACAATGAAAACTTCTTTTTAACAGCATCGCGAGCGCTGTTGTGACGTGGCGTTTCTGTCATTCTGGTGCTGTCTACAAAATGCTGAATAGCGGAACTTATATACTCACTTTTTGTTAGGTATGCTTAACGTTTAAAATAATAATAATAATAATAAGAATAAGAATTTATAACGCGCACGTAGGGCCTAGTCATGAGTCATGAATCGGAGGCGCGGGCAGTCACCAGGTGGCCGGACGGAGTATGAGCTGGGCTATGAGGTGAGACTTGAGCTGGCGCTTGAAACTGTATAGTTAAGAACAATTTCTAATGGAAGTATAACTGAATTCCATGTTGCAGGAGAGCTGTAGCTGCATGCGCGCCGACCGAAGTCAGTAGATAAGTATGGCACCTGGAGAAGTTTCTGGGTTGAAGAATGGAGAGTCCGTGATGGCTGGTGTACTTGGAGGAGATTATAAAGACAGGGTGGCTGACAGGTTGCTAAGGTCTTATAGGTAAGTGTAGCATTTTGAACTGTAGGCCTATTCTGTAATGGACAGCAAGCCAGTGGAGGTAACTAAGTCGCTCAATTGCTGAAAGATGGCGAAGAGAAGGCAGAACCACACTGATGCTTGGTGCGTCAACGGTTTTAGCTTATCCAGCTTATATTCGATAGTTTGTCAGTTTCTTGGTGCAAAATGTTTAGTAACAGAGCTATCATGAAGCTGGTATGTCATCACCGGTTTGGATGGGCTTATAGGGGATCCCAACCGCTGAATCCCCGGCCACGGGTAGAGGAGGTGACGGCGGCGACACGGCGCTATGGCCGTCGGCGGAAGGCGACTCGATCGCGTGTGGTGACAATCATCAGAGCTCGTGGCCGGTCTGTATACCTCGACGAGAGTAGCGTACTCGCTTGCCAACAGCCGCAATCATTGTTCGGCGTCGAACGTCTGCAGGCGCGTGAAATGCGGTAGGTATAGTCATCCACGTAGCGATTATGTCTCTGTTTTACTGTAGAATTAAATTCGGAGACGAATAATCCTTGGACGTCGTGTTGAAACTGAGATTTTCAACGGGTCCTGTACTTCACCTGTGAGAACTGTCCAGGTGTGAGTGAGGCGAGTACTCGGGTAAGCGCATGTAACACGATAAATCGACATAAAGCAATGTCGTCACTAGGGAAGTGGGGGAGGCCGACCGCCGGGGTGCATGACACCATCCGGGGGGGGGCGTGATATACCCTAATGAAAGCCAATTTTTTGCCACTGAATTCACAAAGAACACTGGACAAACGGATCACTTGGAAGACGGAAGGGTTGAGAGCAGTGGTTGACGCTGACTAAAAAAACGTAATCTATTTGAGGAGGATGACTTAAAAAAGGTCATCACTCTTTTGAGGAAAAAATAGGATGACACCATCATTTACCGCACCGGGTGACACCAACGTTAGTGACGCCACTGGAAATAAGAAACGGGTAATATTACTAGGCTTTGATTGGATTGAGCAAGGTTTAACGTCCCACCAAACACATTATAGGTCATATCGAGGACGGGAATACTACTAGGCCGCCCAAGGTGAGTCGATCGCCTTATATTTTACTGCTGTTCGTTTTATTTTTTCTAATCGCGTAATCACGAAGCTTCAGGCTGTATAAGCTTACTAGTTCAAATGGCGCTCATACATTTCACCCACCCCATCTGTAATTTTTACTGGATCAAAAAGTACGAAATTTGGCTTCGATTTTCGATCCCGGTCGCATTTAGTCGCCCTGATTACGAACAGCAGAAACATAATGTGAAATCTAAAACTTTTAATCAACGATTCATAAGATCTTCCCAAATTTGCTACAGTTCGGGGTCACGGGTAAAAGGGAGCTCTGAAAATGGACCGAGTCAAATCACCGTATATCAATCGTGCCTGTTCCATTCGAAGCTTAAGACGTACCTGTGTCAATAAATCCTTGTATACTTGTACTTGTACTTGCACCTGTTCCACCAATCATTCCCACTATTACCACTCACTGACTAGCATCACCGCTTTCTGGCTGTTTTCGGACTGCTCTGCGTGTTTGTATGTGCCAGATTTATTTCTTTACTAATTTTTCTTTTGATGTTGTGTAATGGGCTGACTATTTTGTCAGCTTTCGATCAGTGCCGGCGCAAGCCTGAATGACGCCCCCCCCCGAACTACAACAATTGCTGCCAAAGACATTCTGTTTCCAGGCTGTCCGCGTGTCCGTATGTGCTCATAGACCAACTAAAAGTTTCTGAACATGATAAGGTCTTCACAAACCGCTTGTGGGAATTTCACCAGACTTACAACTTAACTGCAGTTGCAAACAGAGATGAACTGTTTAGATTTTGAGGTCAAAGGGTCAAAGATCCGTTTAGTGATTTTTACGTGAAGTTGCTAACAGACAAATGCCGGGCATTACATGGGCCTTAAACCTCCTTGGCGGAGGCAGTAACATCGTAATGTATATCGTACTATAAACACGAGTAACGTTAGCGAAGCGCGAGGCTCATTGGCGACAGTACAACGATGAAAGCACGAGACTTCTACTGGAAGATTTACAAGCAAGTAGGCCTAACGCTGTGTGTGTGGTCTGTTGGCCACAGATCTAGCGAAAGTTAACGACCAGGACGGCGGCGACCGGCGACGGTGCGACGTCGCCGGTCGCCGGCGGGCGGTCGGGTACAGTGCCACGGCCAGAGCGCTGGCCAGCTGCTACCGCGGGTCATGACCCCGCCACCGGCATCGGCTACTAAAATACTACATCTGTATACGTGGGTGGCGGAGGCGTGGAGGGCGGGGGAGAGCATGACGCTGGCGTATGATTACATTGACCTTTCACCCTGTCATTGGTCTGTTTGTGTGATGTGATGAGAATGAGATGCCGTGCCAGCTCTGACCAACGAGTTGGTATACTTAGTTATAAGTAAGTAAGTAAATAAGCTTTTTCTCAAGCACCTTCGTGTCCGCAGTGATGTTTGAGAAGGCTTCTACGCATCCCTCACCTCCAGCGCGTCACTAACACTGAAGTGCTAAGGCGAACCAACCAGAGACAGCTCTCTACAGTTCTGTGTGACACACGTCTACGGCTCTACACGGACATGTTGCCAGGTCAGATGCGCGGATGCACCATTCAGAGCACTGCGCGCATTTATTTCCGAGTTACCGCGTCACTGGAGGCGTCCTCACAGCTGACCCAGACTGTCATGAACGCGAACCATTGAGAAAGACCTGAGTGCACTCAGCATCGGTCTGCACACGGCATGGAGACGAGCTCAGGATCGTGAACAATGGCAACGAACCGTCGAAGCGGCTATGCTCCATCATGGGGCCTGTCACGGCCCTGGGCCTGCCCTTTATGATGACGATGAAGTAAATACGTAGCATCTATGTCGACAAGAGGTTCTTAGCTGCCTGTCGGCGAGTGTGGATTGGAACACACTGCCGCCGTCTTACGACAGACATGTTAACAGGCTCACAATAGTGTACAAACAAAGTTTTAATTGCAAAATAAATGGCACAATAGTAAAATAGACTGCAACGAGTCCAGTCGAGATGAAACAGATAGGGCCCGGAGTATAGGAGTTTCCTTCAAAAGCTCTGAAAACTCCGATTCCAACTCCACGCGTCTGCTGTTAATACCAAATCGTCGTAACTGCGATGTCACGAAGGCGTCCCGAAGTATGTTGTTTATCTGTGGCCGATACCGGCGGCAAACTGGCCCAATCGTTAGAGCTGGGAATCGGCTCGAATATATTCGTCACATCGATTTCGTTTCGGTTTGCACACGCTCGTTGATTGTAATATGCGTAAATGAACAGAGATAACGTTTGACATGCGCTGACTATTTTAAGATTCATCCACAGTTCCTATGGACCGTCTAGAAGTAGAAATTAGTAGGCCTAATTACGTGCACATGCCACTTTTGTTGAGTGTTCTCAACACGCGTGTTCTCAACAATCATACGCTGGTCACTTAGGACGTCATGCAAAATTTAGAGTACCGCATGCAAAATAGTTCAAAAAAGTTTCGAGCAGACTCAACTAAGTAAATGTTGAGCAATAAAACATGCATAAAACTTGCTATTGTGTGAGTGCGAATTTAAAGAGGCGCTAAAAATGCGGGACCAGGAAATGCAAGACCAAAAACGTAGTGGTGGAAAATGCAGTACCAGAAAATGCATGAGCTGGAATACCAGTAATGAGTGTAATGAGTTCCACATCTAGGCATGCATAACAGACACCAGTTCTGCATGTGTCAAGGATTACATAGGGATTACACTAGCAATCACCCGTGCACAGATGTCAGTTGTTCGTATCATGACGTCTGATACATATGAATAATTCCGACAGACCGTAGCTTTTACATTACGTTACATAACATAAATGTAATACAACAACGCACAGCACATTTTTGCGTTTAAATTCAAATCACGATGTGAAATTGATCCCGCATTTTCCGGTCCTGCATTTTCCAACCCTGGAAATTTGGTCCCTCATTTTCCAGTCGTATCCGTCGGTCTATTTGGTCCCTCACTGGTCCTTCATTTTTAGTTGACCCGAAGTTAAAAGCTACTTAGTTAAGTGTCGAATTTGAGTTACGCTTATACGGTCGGCCCAAAATGAGGCCCCGAGATGCGACATCCGGTGTTTTCCTTGTTATGAATGGTGTCGATTTTTTTGTGTATCGAGTCACTCAGCTCTATGTAGTACAGTAGGCCTACTGCGGGCGATTCTTTCCGATGCCGTCACGAACTCGCCGCCAATGCGCGCAAGTTCCGTATTCGCTCATGCAGTAACACACTATACGCATTCGTGCGTGCAGACTATAACAAGACCAGCTGAATAGAATGACTCTCATGTACAGCGTCGTGGAATTTAAAAAAGTTATGATCCCGTCGTGTGCGATCGATTGTCCACTCACAGCGTTAGTTTATGTTCATTCAGTTCATACTTGCACGCCAGCTATGCTGAGCGAAGCAGATATTGTTTTTTGGAGGCGTCTGTCTCTCTGTCTGTCTGTCTGTCTGTCTGTCTGCGTAAAGATGAATACTGAATAATAATATCTTTGTTTATTACACTTGCAGTCAAGCTACTACCAGTACAATCAAAAGAACTAACAACAAGCTGCCACGCAGGACAGCACCGGTACAATAGATCGCAAAGCAACTTAAGCAAGTAGGCCTATAACATAACACAAAGTTTAGCACGGGTATAATAAGCTGCTATATACAAGCGCTATGTTTCTACTTAAATGTCGTAACTTAATTATTGAATACAAACCGAAACAACGAATACACACGCATGCTAAACATGGGACAAACCGGACAAACTCACAAATGTAAATATTTACAAATAATTCCATCACTGCCCAACACTTTCGGCGGCACCGGGCTTGCTTTGCCGAGTGACTTAACCACTCGGCCACCCGCTGCCCCTCCCCCCCCAAAAAAAAAAAATACTGATCAGAAATTGGTGTCTCCTTGTGTGCATGTGTTTAATGGTAAACACCAAAAGCAATTAAATTTTGCGTCATTATTTTGATCTTGACCTCTGAGCTAAGAAACATATGCCTATAATTTGAAAACTATTGGTCGAATTTTGCTAAAATTTTACACATTGAGGTATTTCGGTTGTACACACTTCCTACAATAAGAATTACACAGTCACTAATATCTCCTGATTCATCAATATTTCACCGGAAAATGCTTGTTGTATTGCTGTCACAATCACAGTTTGTGTCGTACTGTACAGTGTACCGGAAACTACATTAGTACCTGGCTAGTAGTTGATGGTTGGTTATATTTGGTATACATGTATCTCTAACGAGGTAGACCCACTTAGAGCCCATGCTTTTGGCGGCCAGGCTCTGCCCGGACCCGCTGGGAGAACTTAAGCGCTCCCCCACATAGCCGCAGCAAAAGAGGGGGAGACCGGAAATCTAGAGGAGAGGGAGGGAAAAGGAAAAGAGGAAGGGAGGGAAAGAAAAGGGGAGGATGAAAGAAGAAAGAAAAGGGATGTATAAAGGGGGATTTGCCTCTACCAACAAAGGGGGATAGACGCCCCTGGGGTCTATTCTTTCAGCGTTGGACACTATTTCATATGTTTCAGTTTGCTGTACATGTGTCATTTTCTGTCGTTGACAAAGTGGATTTGGATTGTGAATTAGGCTTTTGTTAATGGGCTGCGTTTGTTTCGATGCTTATTCTTCGACGCCTGGATGCAGTCAAGACGGAGGTAGCCCGGGCGTTTTTTGGAGTCCCACATCTGCGGGCCGTTAAAGCTGCTAATTGTAGAAACCTGCCACTGTCGGACTTGGAGCGAGTGATTTATAAATGCGTTTGATAACACACGTTTGCACGCACCCCAACGTGTGTTAAAGAATGCGTGCGTTAGATTTCTGCAGCAAGCTTAACGGCGCTAATTGCCTTGTGAAACGCCTCAACTCAGTGCATGCAGACGACGGCCGTTTGCGTGGGTAGTGTTTTCGTCCTGCCTGCCTGTTTGTCTGTCAAACATCTAACAGTCCGATAAACTGACTGAATTTACTGCAACCTTGTGGTGCTGTAAAGTGTGTCGTAATTGCGTATAGTACTTAGGGTGTCAACGAACTAGTCGCGGCTTTGGCTGTCGGCCATCTCATTATCGCGTAATGACTTTGGCCAAGTTGTTCACACACATGCACCTCTGTCACCAAACAGAACAGCCGGAAAGTAACTGTAGATCTATATATCATGCGTCACCGAATCATGAGCGATATACCCGACCTACAGTGGCTCAGTAGCCCATATGACGGCAAGATGAGCTCCCCCTTTACGTGTTAGACGCCGACGTTTCGCCCCGTATATTTCGCCGCGGCGCTAGCTACTTAAACGTAAAGAACTGGCCAGCCCTATTCCTAAACCTAATACTGATTCTAACCCTGACACGAACTTTAACCCTCATAAACCTAAATTGACACACTCTGATAGAAAGTCGCATATGGACTTTCGATTGGTTATATAGCTGGGTGACCTTGAATAACCTTGAACGGCGTAACGACCACCGACGCGCGCTATCTCTGCAGTAGCTAAACTTCTGGTGAATTGTGATAGCCAGGAGAATGTCTGGTCCCTCCCTGGCGTGTATATACGGTCCTCCAGATTACCTTACAATTGTAGTTCTCATCAAGAACGCAATCTCCTTGCAAGTTGTGCGCTTGTAGCTTAATCAAAACATGACGTGATCTTTCGTGTGAAACTATGCGGGAGGGTCAGTCAGTCGGCGACGCTATGGAGTACATTATCCTTCTATATACGTGATGCGTTATTGCTTGTTGCTGCACCAACTAACGAACCCACGTGAACTGTTTCGTCTCTTCTCGTCGTCTTGCCAGCAGCAGTCAGCATTCCATTATTTTTACACGTTAGGGATAACTTTCGGCCAAATAGCGGGGGTGCCGTTGAAGTAGCACAAAAAACTCAAAGACTCGAATACGTACACACACTGTGTCTCAAAAAAACGCGCCACCCCATTTTGACGATAATTTCGTCGAATCCTAATCCGTTTTCAAAATTCTTTCACTGCTGGAAAGCCTGTTAAATTTCCAACAAAACAATGTATATTATAACATTATCCATTACACCAGAAATATGTTGCCACACTACCTCGAGAAACTTAAATGTTCAAATTTGTTGCATTTTTTTTGCATATTAAACTGTGTTCCCATAAAAGGGAGCTACCAAACTCATAGTGATAATTTCATAACATCTCAACCGATTATCAACATTTCACGGGCCGTTAACCGGGTCAACATTTTCTTCAGTGCGGGCAGAATCAGAGGTGACCTCATCGAAACATTCAAGATTCTGTCTGGAAAAGAAAATGTTGACAGTAAGACTTTTCAGCTAGCGGAATCAAGTCAACATACAAGAGGACATAGGCTGAAGCTGTACAAGAGGCACTGTAGACTCGACTCCAGGAAGTTCTTCTTTTCTCAAAGAGTCGTCAACAGCTGGAACTCCTTGCCGCAACACATCGTAGAAGCACCATCAGTCAACTCC
>Ga0049105_1000871_pt1 | contig 11990 bp, 1 predicted proteins | sample WorMetvaBAHAMAS1_FD_61260 | JGI IMG/M metagenome (GOLD analysis project Ga0049105, IMG submission 61260) | Worm MetaG Olavius vacuus BAHAMAS.1 | ecosystem: Host-associated > Annelida > Digestive system > Unclassified | place: Germany: Marburg | collected 2013-04-09 | reverse complement strand
CTACTACTACTACTACTACTACTACTACTACTACTACTACTACTACTACTACTACTACTACTACTACTACTACTACTACTACTACTACTACTACAACTACCACTACCACTACCACTACCACTACCACTACCACTACCACTACCACCACTACTACTACTACTACTACTACTAGTGATGTTGGTTACAGACGTGTGACGTGGTCAACAGTGCTCGTGTGCTCTGTGTTCTTCCTGAATTGCTGCGGAATCCGAACCACGACATCTTGAGCCAAGTTCAGGTGCGACGTTATGCTCTTTACTGTATTGATTCATGCACAGACAAAATGCTCAGCTAGCCCAGAGAGATCGCGCTGCAGGGTGCAATGACTAGTGTTGGCCAAAAGTGGAAGACTGGAACGGGGAGACAATATTTTTCGGACATTATAGGTCTATCTTCAACCACTGTGAAATAATCGGCCTGCAAAGCTATCGAATTCGGTGAAAAAAAGCAAAATAAGGGCTATTACGGCGTTCAAGGTCATTCAAGGTCATCGAGGTCGGTACCAATCGAAAGCCCGTATGCGACTTCCGATTAGTGATTACATCCTATCTCGTACCGTTTCGGAGTTATCGCAGCTTATTGTTCAAATTTTGGACACTTGGCGTTTTTGAGCCCCCTCTGGGGGAGGGGGCTTGGGGACAACGTAGGATGTTCATCTTGGGCTCATTGGAAAGCGCGTAGTGGACTTCCTATTAGTGTTAATTGAACTTTTTTCATTAGGTGTTACGGCTGAGGCGCTACGAGCAAAAATAGATCGAAAATCGGCGATTTTGCTCCAACGCGGTTAGTTTGACCCAAAATTTCAGGTAGAAGGGGTCGCCCCCACCAATCATGTTTGCCAATGAATGCCTGAGAACTTTGTCGCTGACAGTTTTCACACAAAGAGAAACCTTGTAGCAGACTTTCTTCAAGCGAAGTGGATTTTACCCCGAAAACGGCCGTTTTGAGTTTTAGAGCTTCCTTTGGGGGTTTAGGGGCAACGTACGATGATCATCGTAGGCGCATTAGAAAGCGCGTAGTGGACTTCCTATTAGTGATAATTGAACTTTTTTCGGTAGATGTTACGGCTGAGGAGCTACGAGCGAATATCGGTTAAAAATCGGCGATTTCGCTCTAACGGGTGCCGGTTGACCCAAAATTTCAGGTAGAAGGGGTCGCCCCCACCAACCATTCTTCTTCTCAGAAACTAAGCTAAACGATCTTTCGTATGGTGTGAAAATCTGGACAGATCTTTCTTCCATTTGGTCACAAATCACTCGTTTGACAGACAAACAGACAGATAGACGGACAGACAGATATACAGAATTCTCATCGCTAGACCACAACAGTCGAACTGTTCAAACATCTGCCATGGATATAATGCTGACGCGTATAATATGTCACTTCTGTGGCAATTTTGACTTCATTTCAGAAATGCCCTGTATGCGGATTGGTGGATGAAATCATGAGTTCAGAACGCTGCAAAATGTTGAGTATTATTGTGAGCGTGAATATATGGGCGTATTTAGCTATCATGTTGCGCTGAAGTAAGCATGAGCGCCTGTCGTGTCGCATTACTTACTGTCTTTTCACTCGAGTCTGTTAACCACGTAGCTGTCATTCTCGATACATCTTAGCTAAAGTTCAAGGTCAGTCAAGGTCAAGGTGGAAGCTTCATGAAGTATCTTGCTTCAATGTACTATTTCTGATTTCATCTATACAATTTGGAACAAAAAGCTGAATCTTTTATATTTGCAAAAACTTTGTCAAAAGGTTTCACAGTGAAACAATTATTGAAACATATAATATAACTGCAATAAATTCCGAAGAAAACAACATCAAAAAACTTAATCTCTCTCAAAGTATCTCAATAGTAAAACATTATGTGGCTCCATCACTATTATATTTAGCATTTTAAGCGAATAGGATACCACACGTCACGTGCTATGAAGTCTGGTACCTTGCGACAGCTTGACAGTCGTGTATGTGCACGGTGCTCTGGCACGCTGTCCTGTTTTTTAAATAACCTCTCTTGTTAAAACGCAGTTTCTTAAGCAAATAATACAAACTGATCGACTTTCAGCCCTTTTCTGCAACTAATTTAATTAATTTTAGCATATTATTTCTGCAAAATTTTTTGATAATTTTTTTTGACTGAAAGCCACGACAAATGAGTCATCAATATATTCGTTTTCGTCTGATAACAAGAGAACTAAATGAATCTTAAGCTGGTTCCCTGTTTACCATTTTAAAAAGAATGTGAAATACATGTATTATAGGAAATTTATTATAGTACACGTGAGCCAAAAAGTATTTAAATAGATCGAGGTTTCACGAAGTTATCAGAAAAATAATTCGGTGCGGTATTTTTCTTCACGTGGTAGCACTATTTTGCCAGTTTTTACATGTATTTATTCAGAGTATTTGACTGGTTAATGGATTTGCTGGATCGACTTGAAGGTTGTGCTAGGATTCAAATTCGACGACAATAAGCGGTACCTAGCAGCGTCCAAGGCACAGACGATGTCAGTAGTAGCACCTCCTGTCATTGGTCAGTTGTCGTTCATTGTCAATCGCTGGCAAATCAACAACATCACTATTCACGTCAGTACGACAGTCATTGTTCGTTGATGATTCGCTGCTGATGACAGCCCATTGCTTTCACCAACTGTGTTGCTGTTCGCATGTGTGTACTCGACTACACATGCAAAAGCTTATACAGGGTGGCACATAAACCAACCGAGTTAAATAAGTTCAGGTAAGGTCACACAGTCAAATTTTATTTCAGAAGGAAACGAATAACACTCAAGTACTGGATTGTCACCAAAACTCGAAATACTGGCGACTTGATCACATACAGTGGCTGAGAAGTGGTCGTCATTAAGCAGTGAAACTGGATCGATACAAATATTACACAGAACTAGCGTGTAGTGTGAGTTGAACGTCAATGTAAACGCGTGTAAGTGGATGTAATACATTTGCCCCCCCCCCGCCCCTGCCTTCCTCCCCGGGATATCCCTCCGAACAACCACTACCTAAACATAGAATAACTTGCTAAACCTATCCGTAGCTTTCACTTGCAAGTTGTAACGTTTGAGTAGAGACAGCCATCAGGCTGACACGTGTGGCATGCAATGTACGATGCACATACAGGGTGAGCATTTACGACGAGGCTGTGACATCGCTGACTACAAGGTGTTGTTGGAGTCCGTCGAGTGTCACGTGATACAGTTGTCTGACACTCAGCTCACTGTTCAATTAACTTCACTGCGGCGTCTCTCTGACAACCGCACCACGACATCACAGCATTGTACTGACAACGACCTACAGCTCACTGTACGCTCATCTCCTTCTTTCACGTAGTTCATCTGCTTTAATCAACTCATTTATTCTGCCGTTACACTATGAAGTTGCTGGACAAGCGTGAGAAAACGGACCTTGTGCCATATTCAATGAATTAATCAAACAAGACACGTGCTAGTTTATTAAGCATGCACGACTCCACAAACGACACACAGATAATAGCTCATTATCGTCCGCCAGTTTCACCAGATCTGATAATGTTGTAGTGTCTACCTCGACGATTCTGTTAAATCATCGAACCAGTGATTCTGTCGTCCTTGTGACCTTGCCGTCGTAGCATGGCATAGAAGGGACCCAGTATTGAGAAGTGTGATGTGATTCAGCGCCGGATTTAGCGTAGGGCCCAAAGGTCCTGTCCCCCATGGGTGGCTTTCACTAACGTCTGTCGCACGTACGCCACGACTGATGTCGTACGACCGACTGCGTACCTGCGATACGACTTATTCACGACGAGTGTCACAAATCTATGACCGGTCGTACGCACAGGTCGCACGTGCGCAACATTGCGGTGACTCGTTAACGGCGTTAATGTTAATCTGTTTCGGCAACTTTTTTAAATTTTCGTTAACTCATAACATGCATTTAGTGCAGTGTAGTAACATTAATTAAAGTAAAATAGGTGTAGAATGTCTTTTGCGGCCTCATGTAAGTCCGTTACAACGCGTGTCGTATTGCAGGAGTCTGGAACCAATTTTCTGCAGCAAATTACTAAAGCTATAGCTAAGACGGACAAGGTGACTGGAATTTGCAGGACTAGAAAATGACGGAAAAACAAAAAACGGGGGAGGGGTGGAAAATGCAGGACTGGAAAATGACGGACTGCACCAGTACGGTCTCAGACTACGCTGTCTCGAATATATCCTGCTAACAGCCTCAGTAACGACAACGAACAGCACAAAATAAATGCAGTTGACATAAAATGCGAAAAGCTGTCAGTCTACAAAATGCATACAAATTATCGTAGTCGTTACTCGAAAACATTACAGAAACTGTATGTTATAACGGTATGCTAATTACACCACACCATAGTAATACATAAAATAACAAACGCAATAGGCCTACGTATTAAATGTCAAACGTCGCCAATTCTAGCTCCTCATTTTCACCCCTGCGATGTTGTCCGTCATTTTCCAGTCCTGCAATTTCCAGTCCTGCAAATTCAGCTATCCCGACGGACACCTGTCGAAATTTCGTCGAAGTTGGCCGAGCCGTTGTCTGTCCATCTCAAGAAAATTGCGAATTAACCCTGATAGGGACAGAAAAACCGAAAATAGGGGCAGTCTAGCAATAATAATGTATACGTCTATCAGCAGAGCTGTGCATTCTGTTTTTTGCTGAAACAAACTGAGCGATTTTGTCTACTGGTAGGGTTTAGAACAAGCCACGAACTCGGGTCACATTTGATGAAGAGCCGAGTATCATTGTGATCAGTGTGTCTGTCTGTCTGTGTCACTATGTACAGGTATCAGTAGGTTATCATCAGTACCCAGGATGCATCATGTCTGTCTGTCTGTCTGTCTGTCTGTCTGTGTCACTATGTACAGGTATCAGTAGGTCATCATCAGTACCCAGGATGCGTTATGTCTGTCTGTCTGTCTGTCTGTCTGTCTGTGTCACTATGTACAGGTATCAGTAGGTCATCATCAGTACCCAGGATGCGTTATGTCTGTCTGTCTGTGTCACTATGTACAGGTATCAGTAGGTCATCATCAGTACCCAGGATGCGTGCACTTACGCTCACTGTGTGATGACCTGTCGCCTTGTCTCAACTCAGGCGCGTGTGTCGACGACCAGTGGTCACAGTACAAGTGCTACTGTTCTCGACAGTTCTATGGTCGACGCTGCGAGATCGGTCAGTCTCACCAATCCAGTATTTATCGAACTTATTCTGCGTCAAACTTCAATTCGGCATGGTTTGATGTACACATTGAGTTGAAACAAACTCAGCCACTATACATTCGTTCATAACTTTGACAAATATATGTCGATTTTTAAAAATTTTTTAAATTTAATTTCCCTGTTATATCTTCCAAGAAATTTGCAAGAAAATCTATGTCAATTCCCACCACACGTTAAGTGTGTCGCTTTGAAACTTAACATTTCACATTTAACCATTTTCGTTATGGCTTCTACAAACCCTATCTAAAAATCAATGTTTCAAGTACACCCAAAGGTCATCAGAATGATGGCGTCTGCGACGAGAGACAGGTTCCAGCAGAGCGTCTGCTGCAGACACATTCGACCTCCAGAAAGTCATTGCTGATATCCATCGGTGTGTCCAAGTTGGGGCAAATGGAGCTGATATTCAGTCATCGATGCTAGAGTGAAGATCAATGGCGCATATTACCATGAGGTGCGTCTGACTCAAAAGCTACTGTCTGTCATGCGTGAGATCCGAGGCGAGTTGGTTGTCGTTCAGCAAGGCAATGCTCACCGAGCGAGCCAGACAATCAACCTTCTTCATTTCACTAGACCTCTGCTCACCCGACAGCACAGATCTGAACCTGACTGACTACAAAACTATGGCGTCTGAACAAGGGGGGAATGCAGCAGCAGCAACAGATCTATCAAGTTTATTATGACGTCAATGAACTGAAGCAGCGCTTGATCGCTGTCTGGCATCGTTTCAAGCAAAGCGTCATCACTGACGCAGTTGTTGAGTGGTGTAAACGTCTCTGTGCGTGTATTCGTGTGAAGCAAGGCGCTTTGGCCATACAGTTTAGCTCCGTATAATGCAAGTGTTGTGTTGCATATCTTGTTTGTTCAATTTGTGAACATTACGCAAGTGTTAGCAGCAGTCGCCAATGTTGGTCTTTTGTATTTCACAAGGCGATGCATTGACACGTACTTTAGGGTGTGCAACGTGCATGGTGATATAACATGGACTTTTGTCATTGAGAATACGACAGTGAAAGTACTCTGTGTGAAAATCGGCCGACATCATCTTGTCAAAGTTATGAACGAATGTAGCTTTTTTGACTCACTGTGTAGTTATGAATGGAAGTTGTCAGTTGAAAGCAGTACACTGCATTCGTATGTCTGCATAAAAAGCCGCAAACACATCTGTCATAGACAAATTTGGGTCTACAGTCGTTTACAGTCAGTTATGCAATATATAGCCTATCCTTATATTGAATCTGCTACAGAGATCACGGATGTGTGGCCGACTTACGGTCCAGTGGCTGGCGGCACAGTCATCACTGTTAATGGATCTATTTCTGACCAGTTTCAGCCGCTAGGACTGTACATTGGTGACGACCGATATCTCAACGTCATAGCCAGGTAAGCGATGTGTCAATCACTCAACATTTCTGACAGGTGCGCTCGTTTCTCAACACTTGCTTTCGTTCTTACCTAAAACCAACGACTCGAGCACATTTTGTACCGAGCTGCATGGAATGCAGACGCGGTCTAACGATGAGAATTCTGTCCGTCTGTCTGTCCGAAATAGTCTGTATGTCAAACGCGTGGATTGTGACAAAACGGAAGAAAGATCTGTCCAGATTTTTATACCGTACGAAAGGTCATTTAGCCTAGTTTTCTGAGAAGAAGAATGGTTGGTGGGGCGACCCCTTCTACCTGAAATTTTGGGTCAATCTGCCCCCTGTGGAGCGAAATCGCCGATTTTGAACCGTAACACCTCAGCCGTAACACATAACGAATAAAGTTCAATTAACACTAATAGCAGGTCCACTACGCGCTTTCCAATGAGCCTAAGATGATCATCGTACGTTGCCCCTAAGCCCCCAAGGGGAAACAAAAACCTAAAACGGCCATTTTCCGTATAAAATCGCACTTCGCTTGAAGAAAGTCTGCTACAAAGTTGCTTTATGTAAAAACTGTCAGCGACAAAGTTGTAAGGCCTTCATTGGCCTAACTACCCGTGCAAAATGTTTGGTGGGGGGCGACCCCTTCTATCTGAAATTTTGGGTCAAACTGACCGCGTTGGAGCTAGATAGCTGATTTTCTATCTATTTTTCCCCTCAGCCATAACACCTAACGAAGAAAGTTCAATTAACACTAATAGGAAGTCTACCACGTTCTTTCCAATGAGCCTAAGATGATGATCGTACGTTGCCCTGAAACCCCCAAAGGGTGGCTCAAAAACGGAAAACGGCTGTTATCCGGGTAAAATCGCACTTCGCTTGAAGAAAGTCTGCTACAAAGTTTATTCATGTGAAAACTGTCAGCGACAAGGTTGTAATGCATTCATTGGCCTATCTATCCATGTGAAAATGATTGGTGGGGACGTCCTGAACGTATTTTTTTGCATTTAGTATACCAGTATCACTACTCTGCGCAGCTGCCGTGCTTTCACGAATTAAGACGAATGCTCTATTTGCATCGCAATTATTACAATGGAATATCAAATGACTAACTATGTTCATTAACTAAACTAACTGAGGTGTTTGGATGCATTACATGATGGCGGATAAAGATGGATAAACAATGGCATTACACGATATGCTTTTAGACCACAATGGCGTAAGCTAGTTGCGGAGTGCGCGGTAGTATGGCCACTGAACTTTTAAAAATGCAGCCCAGATTTCTTCAGCCAAAAAAAACCAAAACAGATAAATAAACTAAGTATTACCTCCAAATACCTCCAAAATTAATGCCTAAATGCTGCATAATTGTGCATAAGTACAAACATATTGACATAAAACAGTCAAAATTTAATGATCATTTTGTCGACGTCGACGCCGTAGATAGAGCGATGTTAGATGCACGTTTTTCGCACTTATATTTTTTATCTATTTTCACCCTTAGCTCCTCAGCCGTAATACCTAGCGAAAAAAGTCCAATTAACACTAATGGGAAGTCCACTACGCGCTTTCCAATGAGCCTAAGATGAACATCCTACGTTGTCTCTAAGCCTCCCCCAAAGGATGGCTCAAAAACTCAAAGTGTCCAAAATTTGAACAATAAGCTGCGATAACTTCGAAACGGTAAGAGTTAGGATGTCAATTTGTATTAATCAATAATAGGAAGTCGCATACGAGCTTTCGATCGATACCGTTCTCGATGACCTTGAATGACCTTGAACGGCGTAATAGCTTTTATTTTCTTTTTTTCACCGAATTCGTTTGCTTTGAGGGCCAATTACTTCACTCTGGTTGAAGGTAGACCTATGTCCGTGAAATTTTGTCTCCCAGTTCCAGTCTTCCAAAACTAACGCACCTTGCAGCGCGGTCTCTCTGCGATAGCTGAGCTACTTGTTGACATTTCCTACAGATGTCAAAGCCATAACTAAACGCAACTTTGTTCGCAGAATGTTGTCTCAGTTCTATTCTGACTCCAGTGTACTACGTTACTGTCTGACATCGTTTCCGCTTGTTTCTGAATAATGAATAATGACTTGATAGATAAATCCGTAACTTTGTACAAAAATGTTTTGAATTATTTAACTCTCTGTATTAATTAGTTATCAATTATTAGTCGATGCTTTGTGTGTGTTAGTTGCTGCATTATCTGTAGTACTATGACGCAAACTTGAGCGTCTGTTATTTGTGGATTAACGATTATTGCCTCATTGACATGAGTGATGGACGGTGTGACAGGACGAGCGAGTACTTTGAGGTGGTAACTCCGAGCAGTGAGACGGTTGACAGCAACCTCACGCTGGTCATTAGCTACAACTGGACGTTGCATGCCATCACAATCAACATCTCAGTCACTGAGTTTCAGTTCTCATACCGAGCTGATCCTAATGTCAGCCGAGTTCACCCTCTACAGCATCTCTACACGTATGTGTTCTGCCTTTAAGTCTTAACAAAATGAAGCTTTATTACCGCGCTACGCATTAGATACAAACGCAGTGTATGCTACAGCCATTCTGTCTGTCTGTCCGTCTGTCACACTCGTAGACCGTGAAACTCGTCACCAGCTATACTATAGTGGCAGTAGTCCGTCATAGTTTCCGACGAGATCACCCTCAATGAAGGTATGACAAATTCGTGGCTGTATCTGGGAAAAAATTTAATACAAGATACGCACATCGTTACTACGGTATTCATGCAGGTACTGTAATAGAGTCTATGCAGCCGATTGATCGATTGTAGCTTTTCACACATAACGTCATATCATTATTCAACAATATGTGCAATTTGTCTGGGCAGCGGAGTTTTCTGTTAATGATAACTAAAGCAATAACGAAGCTAGGTTCAGACAGCTAAAATAAACTGTCTTATGTATGTACATTGTATGTTCATTATAAAACTACCCTGACGTAAGCTGCAATTTCCCGGAAATGGTTAAGCTTTCCTCGCTTATTTACCGCGTTTGCAGTAAACTGGTCGAGAGTTGCATGTCTCTCTCTCTCTCTGTGTGTGTGTGTGTTAACCAGGGTGGTTCAAATCAGCCGCTGGACGTAGAGACTTGTAATCTTGCAAAGGATCCGGCTACCTACCGCGGACAATTCCCCGCACATTTCCACCACACATTTTCCCAATGCTTAATTCCCACTCCCGGTAAATTATCCCGAACAGTTCTCTGGACATTTCCTACCATACATTCCCCGGAAATTTCCCCGTGAAAAATTAACCCTTGTGGAAAATTCACCCATCAAATGAAACTACTCGGACATCCCATAAAAATATTCCGCTCCCTGGACATCCTCGGACATTTCCCAGTGAAAAATTAACCACGCCGGACAATGTCAACAGGATGTCATCTGAGCGTCTCTGTCCATGGGCTGTTTGTCAAATCACATTTTATACCTACTTCGACATGGCAATAACTGAAATACAAAGTAAATTTTAGCAGAGTTTCGTCGTAATATGAAAACATTTTTGTTTCATTCTGTCTACGGGCACCAAGATACGGATTGACTCTGTGATGCGCCCTCGGTCTTCTAGTAGGGGGGCACTATACATAAGTGCCTCAGTTACAGTTACAGTTACAGATCACAAGCCAGCAATGCATGGCTAAGAACACGCCCAGAGCTGGACTTGCCATACAGTAGCTTCTGTAACATCCCCTTCCCTCTGACGTCATCTCTGTTTCTTTTCCTCCCCTCCCGCTTTCCTCCTGTCCTTTTCTCTTTCATCCATTTTCTCTCCCATCCCTTTCCATTTCCATCCCAAGGTCTCCCCTCGCCCGGCTCTGAACATGCCCCTACTACTACTACTACTACTACTAGCAGTAGTAGTAGTAGTAGTAGTAGTAGTAGTAGTAGTATGAGTGTGAGTAGCAGTAGCGGTGGTGAGTGCTTGTAACTAATACATGAGTACAACGACTGGTGCACGGATATTGACGTGCAGAGGTGGAACACTTCTGTACGTCGAGGGGCAGAATATGGACGCAGACGCTAGTCCTACTCTCTACATCGAAGCGAGAACTGAACTTGGCCGCGTCAACATTACTACCCAATATCACCAGGTAAATACACAAACGGCTGCGCATCTATTGCATCTCATCTCTCTGTGTCTGGCTCTGTCTGTCTGTCTCTCTCTCCGTCTCTATCACTGTGGTTCTTGGCCTTTATGTGTGTCTGTGCGACTGTGCACTGGCGCCGCTGTAGCGAGTAGGCTACTTCACGCGGCTGCACAGTTTGTCGTATCAGCCGGGACCACATCACAGTTGCATTGCAGACACTGCACTGGCTAGCGGTGCTCAAGCTGTGCATGCTGTTGCCTTTGGTTATGCACTTATTTATCTACTGGCCGAGATGCTGTCGTACCACTCTCGACGCTACCAGGATGAGCGCAGTATTGTAAGCGACGCTGTACAAATCTCATATTGTGACGACACAACATAAGAGACTATGTATTTTTCTACACCTGCGTGGACCTAGCAATAACTTCATTATTTAGGCCACTTTAAAAATATTGATAATGATGATGATGACACGCAGAGCGTGTGCATACTATACCAACACTCGACGTGCTCGGCTGTCAGTTTGGCCGAAACATCATTCTCGCCTGTTGTCATATAACCAATGATAAGAACGCAGACAATGTTATTTAGCTGGTACTTGTGTGTTGACATGAGAGAACTGAAAGGAAATGAAACAGTGCACAAGTCAGTATCACACATGGGCCTCTCAAGAGCAAACAATTAACTCTTTTCAGCAATTTAACTTCTGCGGCTCCGTAACAGCAACAGCAACGACGATGACGAGGACAACAAGCTAAGAGTATCAGCCATTTGTACGTAGATATGTTCACTGCTAGGCTCTGATTACTGAAATATGTGCGCCAGTGCGCAGTTGCCATCATGTATTCTCACGGTCAACATCCACACCAAGACCTTGCGTCAAGGTCATGGACGAGACCACAATTCTGTTCACGTGTCGAACACTGCGATGATTCTTGCTGTTTTTGAGGCACATTCTTTGTCTTGTGCAGAATCAGTAGTAAGTGAGTAAGTGAGTGAGCGAGTAGAATGTATGTATGTCTCACTCAACATATAAGACACACAATGTGGTTTTCTGCTATGACGTCACTGTCAAATACTGCTGCTATTATTGAGCGTTTGTGTGTGCGTGCGTGCGCGTGTGGGGCCAGCGAACCCATGACATGTGTCCGCATAAAAGTCACAAACCCATGACACACTGCGAACCCATGACGTCATGGGTTTGCCTTAGCCTTAAAATCGCGTTCTGGAGT
>Ga0049105_1000870_pt1 | contig 11991 bp, 17 predicted proteins | sample WorMetvaBAHAMAS1_FD_61260 | JGI IMG/M metagenome (GOLD analysis project Ga0049105, IMG submission 61260) | Worm MetaG Olavius vacuus BAHAMAS.1 | ecosystem: Host-associated > Annelida > Digestive system > Unclassified | place: Germany: Marburg | collected 2013-04-09 | reverse complement strand
GGGTAGGTGCAATGAGTACCAGACAAAGGGCAGTGACACCTTGCAGCTGGGGAGTAAAGGCAGGTATGGTTCATGTGTGGGTGGCAGGTAAAACTGTGTGATCCCCTTGTTACACACGAGCCACATCTGAGCGCTTAAAAGATAAAGGGCTCATAATAAAGTACTATATAAATTCACCTGTTTACTCTTTTTTACTTACCTTCTTCATGGCACACCACAAGTTTCAGCTTACTTTCATTTAATTTTTAATTCTGACGTCATGCGATACACTATGCTGGATACAAGCTTACATAACATACAAGCTGTGTCTGTTTATGCACTACATCCACATCGGACTAGCACCAAAATACCTGTCAGGTTGTGTATCTACAGTTTCTGCAGCCAGTGGCAGATACTGGCTGAGGTCTACTGGCTCAGCATTTTACATTCTTCTAAAAACAAGAACTAGATTTGGAGAATGTGGCTTCTTCTACTCCGGTCGTGCCGCCTGGAACACTCTTCCATCCTACCTTCACGACATTACTGACACCAGTACTTTCAGAAAGTGACTCAAGAGTGTACTTTCTGATCGTGCAGTCAGTTATAAGCACGAATCGTGCTTATAACTGACTACTGTTGGCACTCCTGGATGTGTGTCGTATAGTGGCGCCCTACAAATCTTGCATTGATTGATTGATTGACTGATTGATACCCATCAAATTTTGAGCGCAACTTAAAACATCTGTATAATGTATCATGTAAAAGGCATCGAGTGCCATGAAATGTTATAAGAAGAAGATGAATGAATAAGTATTGCCAATAATTTATAAAACTTTTAGATGGAAATTGAACCCAGATCACCCAGGTACAGTGCACTGCTTGATACTGGTTACTCATAAATGGAAACATAAACTTCATAACAACATCCAGTAATGGTATAATCTCTTCTAGAATGTACATACAGATTCCTATGCATTATGCATCAAAGCATCAGTAAAAATAAAACCTGAATTTGAGTATCAACAGCATGCCAGCGGATCAGCAACGATTTATGATTCATACTGGCATTTCCATCGGTCATCAGTGCCTCGCCACTCCGGCTCAACTCTGCCACCAATGACTGACGCCCATGAAATTCTTGCTCCATCACCTATAACACATATACATCATTTATTTGAACAGAGAATACAACTCACGTTTCATGCATCAGTATAATGACAATACCGCACCTTCAAGACAGAAGCAGAGTTACACAATTTCCGTTGGTACCTTGAACCATCTGCGAAGGTCAAGAATGGTATCCATTTTGCCTAAACACATCACTAAATATAACGGTTTAATATTACCGTCAAACAGAAGTAAAAAAACTAGACAGATAAATATGCCAAGTTAACATAAACTCACATCTCCTAGCACTCTGCCACTGAGATAGCAACAGAGCACAAGAGATTGGCACATGCATCACCACATGCATCAACACTATCACAGAGGACACAAGGGACAAACAGCCTTGTTCAAACCTCTGTCTATGGCTCATCGCAGCTTTCTGATCTCTATGCTTGACAACAGATTTCCTGACACTCCAGCTTTTTCACAGCTTAATGCTGATGGGCATAAACATTAAAAAATTGAAAATAAATAAACAGTACAGTTTCCAAGGCCAACTCAGCCTTCCATCCCTCTGGGGTCGGTAAATGAGTACCAGCTTCGGCTGGGAAGGCAAAGGCAGGTATGGTCCATTCCATTAGCAGATGAACGCGGGGTGTGTAGGTAAAACTGTGAGATCCCTTGAGAACGCGTGCCATACCTGAGCGCCTTAGAGGTGTGTTCACGACAAAGCACTATACAAATCCACATTTACCTTACCTTTACAGTGGTTTGCTAATCTATGAAAGTACCCCGATACACACAGCTCTGAGCTATACAACAAACTGTCAGTTGTACCTTGATGACATCAAGTTGCTTCTGCTTTGACAGCAAATCAGTTCGAGGTCCTGCTGCTGGCTTCAGCTTCACCTCAAAGTCTTTAAGCCATTTTGACAGGTCATTAAACAGCTCATCATAGCTTTGCCACCGAGACAATGCTTCATCCAACTTTGTTCTGCACAAACAAAGTATAAAAAAATTAATTTTAATGAAAAAGAAGTGATCATCAATCATTTATGCTCAGCAGTCAGCAATCGCTTGGCCTACAGTGCAAGCCACTAAGTCAAGATGGTGTCGATGGCCAACAAACACTGTTGTAATACAATAAAATGTCGACTCAAGCAATTTTTGTTACACTGCAACAATATTTAAAGTATTCCCATCAAGATGTGCAAATTTTAATAAATTCAATATAAATAAACAGGTAAATTATATTCAATATAAATAAACAGGTAAATTTTAATAACTAACTAAAGTCAACAGCTAGATTTAACCTACTGCATTCTACTGCAACTGCATTCCAGGAGATATCAAATAGTGACGTCATTATCATCAACAAAGTTAACGCTAAGCTGGTTTTAAAATATTAACAGCATTAAAGAATGACATAAATGAGAAAGCCAAAAGTAAATGAGTACCTCGTGTGCTGTAATTCTGCAGTGAATGTCATCCAGTCATCATTCAGCTGTCGACAGCAATTACTCCAACGACTGTCGTCAGATTCAGCAGTGACTTGCCCGGCATTCTGTGCACAATGTAGTGCAATGTCTCGTATCACTTCACCGTCGGACATCGAGTTACGGAGACAATCTACTGCTGATATGCGGATGTCGATACTGTCACGGTCAACAGTGCCATCGATCTCGGCAGACCAAACAAGCTTGCTGCGAGCATCACTGATCCATTGGTGAGCTTCGTCAACTGCACTGTTGGCATGCTGGTCAATGCCATCAGCAAGCTGTGCTTTCAACTGCACATGCATCCCGGCATCCAATTACAGTAACAGCAATGGTAACAAATACACCTCTAACATTACACCTACACAACAGAAGTTTGCATTCAAGAATACACCATATGTAACACGAAAGAAACAAACTATAGAGACACAAAAGAACTGTGCCAGGTAAAGTTAACCACTTTAATAAAAAATACAGTAAATAAAAAAATCAAAAGTATGAAAAATAATAAACAGAATGTAACTTAAACATACCACAAAATACACAAATCACAGACAAATATTTGATTAAAAAATATATATTTGGTAAAAATTCCTGCAAGAATAGCATGGCACAAACCAACGAGAAAATCACTTTCAGAATGACTAAAATTTATCACATACATATGCTATGCCTAAGGTATATTAAATACTACATATAGATTTTCACAGAAAGGGGGCATTCAACCAGTATCTATATAGCAACATAACCTTCAGAAATGGTAAAAATAAAAACTTCTTTCACCTTTTTAGCTTTCTCGTGGCTTGTGTGCATTTTCTTCTGTAACAAATTTAACTGCTTTGCAATGGTCTTGACCTCATTTGAGCCACACCTCGTCTTGAGTGAATTCAGAATAGTTTCAATATGTGGTAATTCGGTGTTTTTCTCTTCCATCTCCTTCAGCAATGTCTACAGATACAACATGCACCATCAGATTACACATACAAGGTGCCAATGCTAAATGTATTCTACTCACGTTGTTCCATATATCATTCAGTGACTAAAATAAATATATCAAACCATCACCATCAGCATCACCATCACCATCATTATTTTCTGTTTAACCAGCCTACATTTCCAGAAGCATTCCAATCATTCATTAAATCATTCATTATTACATTATTATACAAATACATCAAACGTCTGTGGAATGCTGAAGTAGTATATCTGCAGGATTTATGATATAAAAACTACAGTAGATATTTTAAATCAAATAAAAGTAGAATACGTATAAGACTATTAACTGAGGTAATAATGAATGAATTAGTACACTTAAGTGTTAACAGTTAACATCAACTGACTTGTAGTATAATGCAATACTCCAGTTTTAATAGCACTGCAGCTCGGTAGATACAGCATCAGAATACACATACAAGTCACAAGACTAATGCATCATCACCTTGACGGCATTATATCGTCTCAGCATCTCATCATCAGACTCCGACGATGGGATGACACTCAGCTGATTCAGTTGTTCCACGACACCACTGAGCCAATCCATCAGTGACTGAACATCATGATCCAACTGGCTTTGACATCTCTCACGGTCAGCTGCATCAGCCTGCAGCAACGCTGCCAGCTTCTCTGCTTCTTCCAACTGAGGTTCCAGCTCTCTCTGGCGGCCGATGATTTCCAACAATTGTTCACTGTCAGTGCCAAACACCTCCGCAACATTCTCCTTCGACACAGCTATGACTTCTTGGTGCTCAGCCAATTCTCTCTGCAAGTACAACACTAATCTACTGCACTGATGCCGTTTGCAAGTCTGTCATACACAATGATCATCTCTGACAAAAGCTGAACACATTCTTAGACAGACTGAGCTTTGAAGAATACTATACGAACTCAGCTCTCTGCACTTTGACATGAATATCTCTGCAGGGCTGGAAGTGGAGCAGTATGAGATGGTATGCCATACCGGAACTTCCTTGGTCAGCTCAAAACCATACCGCCACTTTTTCGAGAAACACCACACCACTATGTCACAGGGGCAATACAGATCACAATGAATGCAAAATGCAAAATGCAACAAACCATTTGTTGGCAGGGGTTTGCCCGAACTCAGTGGGGGAGCTCATAATGCTCCAGCAGACTCCCTAGCTGGATCTGTCCCCAATATGACCTATAATGTGTTTGGTGGGATGTTAAACCTCGCTCAACCAAACCAACAACCCTCCCTGGATATGTGGAGAGGGGACCCTGAGAGCAGCAAGGAACACAAAGGGAAGGGAGAGGGGAAAGGGGAGACAAAGGACAAAAGGAAAGGGAAAGAAGGGGACGGAATGCTACAAGGTTCCACACCAGCACTTCCTTGTCCCACTTCCAGCCCTGCATCTCTCATGTGTTTGTTATTCTCACTGTGTAAAGTGAAATGTTTTCATAATAACATCACACTAATCAGTACACATTTAATAACAACACCAACAACAACATCAGTGCACATATCAAGAGCTTCATGCAAAGTACTACAAACAGTTGACACCAATAGCATTAGCCGTATGATCAACTGATAACACATGAAAAGTTGTACGAGTCAGAGACCTGATAGCGCGCAATGAGCTCACGCAGCTGTGCAGAGTTTGGTGGTGATTGAACAGCTTCTCTAAGCTGCTTCAGTAAACAACTCAGCCATGTTGCCATGTTGTCTCGACTCTGTTCAGCCAGCTGCCACACATCGACCTGCTTCTGCACTCTTGCACTCTCTGCAGCCACATCCTGACCACAACATGCACTTATGTAACAACAGCAAAAGACAAGTACACGTTTCGTACGGAAATCTGACTGCGGTTTTCCAGACTTTTCCAGGACAAAATTACTTCTTTTTCCAGACTTTTCGAGGCATTTTGTTCATTTTTTATGTAAACATATTACAGAATTGGCTTTTAAACGCTGAAATTTCATACACAATGTATTCTTCTATAGCAAATACTGAATGGGACTCAAATGTTTGAACTCTGAGCTTCAGATGCTTTGTGTCATGAACTGCAGGGAAAATTAACAAATGCATCAGTAATCAACAGTGTAACAGACAGCTGTATTTTCCAAGTCAACATTGCAGTTTTCAAGGATTTTTCCAGACTTTTCCATACCTATGATCATTTTCAAGTGTTTTCAAGGCCTTGAAAATTTCTACATTAAATTCCAGGACTTTCCATACTTTTCCAGGATCTGTACGAACCCTGTAGGTAGCAAGCAAGGCGTACAGCAAGCTGATGTAATAGTTCACTTCATTTCACGAGTGCTGCAGTCGCTGTGACTTTCAGCCAGTTTGAGTGTCATCTTCAACACTGTGAAGTGTAATGGTACGGCATCAGATTCGCGATTGAGACACACAGGTTCAACTGTCTGCTATTCCACTTTCACGTTATGACTCTGGCAAAGATGTTCACACATACATTCAAATAAAACAGTAGTTCACAGAATGATGCAAGTAAAAATCTACTAACATGTGCAGTTAGTTGCCAGCTCTCTTGTACCGGGTTCAATTCAGTGCTAATGCTGTCAAGTTGTTTGCTAGGCAGCAGAGTCTGCAGCGACTCCTTCAATATATCTGCTCTTTCACTCATCACCTTTAACACTGGCTGCTGCTCAGCAACGTTCTCCTCAATGGCCTGCAGCACATAACATACCACTGTCTAACTGACTGTATAATGATCAAGTGAAATGACAAAGTACTCAATAATTCTACATAACAATAATAGAGCACTGCAAATTGGCAATAAATACGAAAATTACTTCAGCAAATTACTTTAAACCACACGTTACTCAAAAACTGTGTATCGTGACTGGATTTTAATCGGCAGTGACTGGCTAAGTTATCGCATTTTATCATGCAAAAATGGTGACAAACCTGATATTCTGTATACTGTCAGCAGTAACATACTAAAGAAAAAATACTCAAAATGCAAACTGAACCAACAAAACTCACAAAAACCACAAAAGCAACACAAAAAAACCTTTATCTGTGCTAGTCTTTCTCTCAGTGCTTGCAAACTGTCGAGTTCTGTGGGCTTCATAAGCACTGACTTGGCTTCAGTGAGAACAGACTCAACACGGCATTTGGCTCCATCAAATGACTGCCAGTTCTCAACTACGTGAGCAGCATGGTCAACGCTGTCTGACAATTCACTTTCCAAAGCATTTCTTGCAGTCTCTATGTGTCCTAATTCATTCTCAGTGTTGTCTACAGATGAAGGATCAAGTACAGACAGTCGCTGATTCGTAGACTTAAGTTGTTCATAACTTGCTGCACTCTCTGACCAGTGCTTCTGAATAATTAGCAAATGCTCCATGAATATTTTAATGCCTGCCAGTGACAGTTCTGCAACTTCAGCTGCTGAAATGCTCTCTTGCAATTCTTGCAGATTGCTCTGAACAGATGTCTTAGTGTCATTATACATATGCCACACTTCCGATATTTCAGTCAATCTCTCACCTTTTGCACAGAGTTGGTAGTTAACGTTATCTATGTGGTCAAGCATCTTCTGAATGTTGGCATCCAAGTCCATAGTAACTTGCACTGTCCGATCCTTTATAACAACATTAGCTCTGGACACGGCAGTTTTCAGCTCTGAACTGTGAGATTCCAACTGTGACAGCTGGCTACGAGCTTGATCGAGGTCGGTTTGAAGATCTGAAATCTGGTCAGCAGTTAGCCTGTCATCTTGCAGTTGCAGCAGAAGCTTGGAGATTTTCTGCTTGGCTGCATTACATGCCTCTAAATATTCTGTCAACATCTGATGTGCAGTTGCTTTGGCTTCAACAGTATCTGTAAGTTTAGCCAGACTGGCTTTGATGAGAGCACTTCTACTGAGCATCCTCTGCCGTTCTTCTTCATTGATGCAATCTGCCATAACTTCTGCTATTGCAGCTTCCTGCATTGCCCAGTCTCTGTCCATGCTGCTGCAAGCTTCTTGTAAATGCTATAAAGTGTTTACAAAACAAATAATAAAAATTATATAAACACAAAATTAAACCAAAAAACATATATAAAACAATTATACCAAACACCAAAATAAAAGAACTCTGTCAAACTAAACAGTGTCATCGATTTTTTGCATTAAGAGAAAGCAACAATTAAGTAATAAATACAATAAAAACTTCTGTTTCCAATGCCAGTTAGTTCGGCATGCTATATTTAAAAGTTATCAAAATCCATCAAGATTTTCCAAGAGTTATGATCACAAACGTAATGCCACCTTTTAATGGTTCACAGTGTATGTATACAATATATGTCAGTTCTTGTTTTAACTTTTTTTATTACTTCAAAAAATTATGCTGTCATGTGATAGAGTGAGCCGGCTACTCATCAGCTTTCAAACACACTAAATACCTGCATATCGTATTTTATCATATCGTATCACACAGTAAACACAAAACTATCAAATGTGGCATGCATGAAGAAATGGAAGTGCTGATCACAATAAAACTCAGTACCTGAACAGATGATGCCAGTAACTCCACGTCATCTGTGTAGACCTCACTCAACTCGATCAACTTACTCTCAGTTTCATTCAGACGTGCACTCATGGTCGCCATCTCTGCACAGACCTTCAACTTCCTGTCATCCTTCTCTACTTCAGACAACAGCTGTTCCACGTCGGCACTAACATCCACCACATCATCCACCTCATGGTCCTTCATCACTACTACACCAGCTTCAGTCATCAGTGCTTCCAGCTCCGGACGACGACTCTCCAGCTCCAACAACTCGCCTCTGGCTTTGCCAAGGTCCGATCTCAGTTCTTCCATTTCACTGACGCCCAGCGTATCATCTGTCAGTCGCTCCCGAAGGTTACTTATTCTCTCCTCAGCAGCTGTTGTTATAGTTACATGTTCTACCAGTAACTCGTAAACAACCGCTTTCTGTTTCACGGTCTCTTTGACTTGAGCAAGTTTTGTGCTGAGAGGAGCAAGGCGGTCAGCAATCATCTGTTGATCCTCTTCAGTCTCACAACTCGCCAGCGTCTCAGCCGCAGCACACTCCAGTGTCATGCACTCACCATCAATATCAGACATCAGCTGCGCTTGCTGCACAACACAACAAAGCACTCGGCTGTCACATAAAAACAACAAGTCATGCCATCATTATAATGGAAACGTTTGCATCTCCCTTAAGTCAACCACGTCTTTCACTCTGCATATGCATGACACACTTCTTATTAATAACTACTCAATTTTCTACATAACCTTGTTAAATGTTTTCAACAGACTCTGAAGTTATCCAAGGTCTCAGAATAGTGTTATTTAACAGATGACACATTACTTTCTTTCTATCAGTTCACTGTGCAATAATTATGTCACCAGCCTTCACCTTTTCAACTATGTTTAGAGTTCAAATGACCTCAAACATTCCCTCATACTGAAACATTACAAGCAATAACTACTCTGTAATTACTCTGTGTAAGAACTCACATCCAACAATAATTAAACACATGCCACAAAATATTAGACTTAAAAAGTAAGCAATAGTTGAAATAATCATCGAACACTGACACCAGTGGATACCACACATACCGGTATGTTAATGTTTAGCAGAACAACACAAAGATAAGGAAATTAAAATAAATAAAGTAGATTTAACACAAAATTCCGTAAATCCACAACTAACACTAATATCTGAAAGATGTGTTATCTTAGATGTGTTATCTGTGTTATCTTGCTGGTTGTGGTCAACCATGAAAAGTTATCTCAGATAACTCGTTTTATTTAAGTTGCTAAAAATTTGCATTTCTAATAGTGAACAAAGAGCTACAGTGCATCCGCTCACTTTTCCCGGCACTTTACACTTTACACTTTGCCGAAACCTGCATTTTACACATGACTATTTTTGCAATAGCACAAACCTTGGGGATTGTTTTCAAATAGCGTCAGATGACCGATATGAACCAATAATCATCGCGAAAGATATTATGGTAAATTTTTTCACCATTAATTCAAACAACACGACATAAAACACAAATTTGGAAAGGAACAATTTATCGATAAACATCATTACTTCGTGGTCACACAGAAAAAAATGCATGTCACACACTGTGATATTATTTCACTGATGATAACAGCCCACCATAGCCCAAACGGTTGGACAGCAGCCACATGGGAGTGGTTATTACGCTGTTCAAGGTCATTCAAGGTCACCGATTTTGGTACCAATTGAAAGCTCATGTGACTTCCTATTAGTGATTAAAACTAACTTACCTCCTATCTTGTACCATTTCTAAGTTACAGCTGATGATTGGTCAAATTTTCGCCAGCAGTAGGGGAGTGCCTCATTTTAATACCCTCGTTAGGGGTGATCCTCTGTGAATATCACCATAAATGATATATTGCCAGAAACTACATTCTTCGTGCTACATTTTTGTTGCAAAAAGTATGGTGCATCTTCGAGCACTTTCACGTGATGGGCCCTGAAAGCTACCGAGTTCAGCAAAATAACGCAAACTACACAGCCATTATGCCGTTCAAGGTCATTCAAGGTCACCGATTTTGGTACCAATCGAAAGCCCGTATGCGACTTCCTATTAGTGACTAATACTAACCTACCGTCATCTTGCACCATTTTCAAGTTATGGCCGATTACTGGTCAAATTTTTGCTATCGACATGATGGGAGTCCCTCACTTTAATGCCCTCGCAGGGGGTGATCCTCTGCGAATATCTGGATAAACTTTACCTTTTCAGAAACTAGAAGGGACTGTCCTACCCGATGCTGAAGACCACACGATCGTATCTTCATTCGTCTGGACAAAACAATGGAATGTGACAGAAGGACAGACAGACAGACGGACGGACGGACAGACAGATATCCTCTGGCTATTAAAGCAGTCTGCATTGCAAGCAATGCGGACACACTGTAAAAAATGGCAAAGTGAAAGCACATATAAACAGCTCACTTTAACTGTTGGCATGAGTGCACCAACATCATCCAAGTAGATGACACCCGTCTCATCCAGGTTACTAATGGCTTCACTTAACCGACCGTTCAAATCAAGAACATGCAAACAAAGTTTCAACTTTCTCTCATCACTCTCAACACACGACAGCAGTTTCTTAACATCATCTTTCACATCGAAGATAATTTCAGTGTCTCGGTCTCGTACAGTAATGCCAGCCTCAGTAAGCAGTGTCTCCATTTCAAGACGATGTGTGTCAAGGCCAATTAAATCACTCCTAACTCTGTCGAGATCAGACTGAAGATCAGACAACTCTTCTGCAGTAAGTTTGTCATCTTTTATCTGATCACGAATGCGAGCTGTTGTGGCTCTTGCAGCAGCTCGTAACTGTGAGTATTTCAGAAGTACATCATACGCAGTCCTCTTGCGTTCAACGACATTCTTAACACTGTAAAGTTTTACTCTGAGGCCAGCGAACCATTGATGTATCATCTGGCCATCTTCATCACTGTTACAACTTGCCAACACCTCGTCCACAACAGACTGCACGACTTCTTGCTCTCCATCCAAGTCCAAGCACATTCGTTGTAAGTGCTATCAATTAAAGACAATACTGTTATCTATGTGCTACTCTTTCTCAAGCCCAATGCAAAGCATACTATCATCATATAATAAATAAAGAATTATGGATTAACCAGATGGTCTTTGACTGAGAAACATCCAACAGTATGCCTCGGCCGGAAAAGGATATTTTTGAAAATGTTGTCTGTGACCTTGACCTCTAAACCCACAACCTTGAAAATGTCATCAGTGTCACATGGTAAGTTTCATTGAAATATACCTAAGCATTCCAGAGACAGGTGAGAAAATGCATCCCAGAGTGCTTATTTGATTACATGTGGTCTCACTGTAACCTTAACCTTTGATCTTTTGACCTCAAAATCTAATCAATTCATCTTTGTTCCCAAATGCACCGAAGTTGTAAGTTTGCTGAAATTCCCACAACGGTTTACAAGATGTAATGTTAACAAACTTTTGGCATATGATCAAGCATGCAAGAACACACATACACGGACAGCCCAAAAACAGAATGCCTCCGGCAATGTTCTAACAGTGGCGGAGACATAAAAAGAGTAAAAGAGTGGCCCATTTCACTTTACATAGCTCTTCAAGCTCCATGAAGTGTGCTCAGCAGATGGAATATCTATGCAAAGTGTTGGCAGAGCCACTGATAGACAGTGCTGTTGTAATATGTGTGCTTTACGAGGCAAGGTCAACATCATACAGCACTGAAATTATCAAACACAGAGAAACGTTCACAATTAAGAGAACAAGATGCTCAGCTATCGCAGAGAGACGGCGCTGCAGGGTGCGTTATAGTTTTTGCCAAAAGTAGAAGACTGGAACTGGGAGACAATATTTTACGGACATTATAGGTCTATCTTCAACCACTGTGATATAATCAGCCTGAAAATCTGT
>Ga0049105_1000869_pt1 | contig 12002 bp, 8 predicted proteins | sample WorMetvaBAHAMAS1_FD_61260 | JGI IMG/M metagenome (GOLD analysis project Ga0049105, IMG submission 61260) | Worm MetaG Olavius vacuus BAHAMAS.1 | ecosystem: Host-associated > Annelida > Digestive system > Unclassified | place: Germany: Marburg | collected 2013-04-09 | reverse complement strand
AAAGACCAACTGGTTTCCTTCAGTGCTTTGACACTGTTGGTTTGGTCATATGACCTGTAAAAATCGTCCCCGAAATGACCTATAATGTGTCGAGTGGGACGTTAAGCCTCTACACTACTCCACTCTACTCGCCTGCCTGACGGCTAACTGTTAACATTCACACCATCACACATCTATTGCTTAATATTCTGGACTACCGTCTTGACCAAACATCTTTCGTTCCACCTGTATCACCAGCAGTACAACCACGTCCAACTGTGTAGGTTGATGGTAATCTGGTTGTTACAGCCAAGTTAAGTAAAAACAACTTACTCATGACACTCAGATATTTTGGACTGTGCATTTAGAATGTACCTACCAGGTGGGCCAAAAAACTGGACCAGTGGGCCATTTTTTAAAGTTTGTAACTCACATCTGTAATAAAAAAGAAAGGTGATCCATGTATCAAAATGTTCAGTACTTTATATGGAATAAAACTGGTATGTTGAATTTTATTACAGTTAAATATTCTTTGTATGAGTCCAGGAAAACAATACTACACTAAAAATAACAATCTGCCATTCACGTATTAAGGGCATGCACCTGTTCTCCAACCTACCAGAATTTCATTGAATTGTAGTGGTATATACATCAATACATTTAGTATTTCATCAGAAGTGAGAGTGATGTTTCATATTTCACCACAGTTAGATATTCTTTGCACTAGTGCAGTGAGAAGATATTCTGAAAATAATACTTTGCCATTTACGCGTCATCTGTTCTGGTGTTACCAGAGTTCATTGAAGCAGACAAACACGGAGTAGTTTGGACTTCACATGGTTAATGTCTTACTCTGGACAGCTTTGTTACAAAACTTGAGAACCGAGACATTGAATGATTGGACCCTGCTGGGTCCAATCATTCAATCAGCAAAGACACAATAAAACGGCACTAGTCAACTGCTTGAAACAGCAATAATGGTCTTTAGTGTACACAGGTTGATGTACTGTCTTCATAATCCCTCATCTTCTTGACCTGCTGCTGTTCATAATCAGTGTTGACTGTGGATTTTTAGTGAAATGTATACGAAATTGAATGTTGTGCTTACATTAATTGACATTTTCAGTGTAGTGTGCTTTCATTAACTTATGCAAAGAATATTTAAATGTGGCAACATTTCAAACTAACACTCTTACTCCTGATAAAGAGCTGAACATGAACATGAACATTGAATATCCTCCTGTCATTATCATACAGGTGTTTAAACATCTACAACTGGTCGGTTTTTTGGCCCACCCTTTATATAGTGATTACAATTTAGGATAGATAGATAGAGCAAGGTTTAACGTACCACCAAACACATTATAGGTCATATCGAGAACGGGTTTTTACTGGTCAAATGACAATGTAGGAAATATTCAGTTCATTACGACTAGAGATGCACCGATAAGGCACTGGCCGATTATACAAAAAAAACTTATTTTGCTGTCTTATTTAAGTTATTTATTTAGGCTCCGATTATTATACGGGGACTCTTACTTACTTGAAGGACTGCAGAGTGCAGACAAAACAATCATGCACCCAAAAGCAAAGTTACAAAACGCACTTACCAATTGTATAAACGACAATCGGCCGATACTGATTATCGGTGCATCTCTTATTACGAATAGTTTTAGAATAACTGTTTACTGAGTTTTATTAATAGTTAAGATGCTGTCAAATACAGTCTTAAGTATCATTCATCAAATATCATTTCTAAATATAACATGAACTCAACTCAAATGTGCAAACAGGAAAGACACGTTACGTACACATAAACTTGAGAACATTATGTACAGTAACAAATCAGAATTACAATTCACAACAGTCAAAACGTCCCAACAAAGCTCGCCGTGAGCATGTGAAATATGTTGCAAGAACTGGGAGACTCGTAATACTGATGACCGAACAATGACGCAATTGCGTCAGTCAAACTTTCACCACCACCGTCGTTGGCAGATCTAGGATTTTGCAAGGAGGGGGTTTACTTTCTTACAGGAAGGCTTACTTTCTTCTCATTCCGTCCCCTACCATCCGTCTCCTCCCCTATACTTTCTCCACTTCCTCAGCCTTCCCCTTCCCTTTCATTCCCCTCTTCCTTTCCTTCCCTTCCCCTCACTGAAGCGGACCCCCAAATCCAGCTAGGTGGTCTGGGGGATCACTGTAAGCTCCCTCAGCAGTGTCTGGGGCAGACACCTCGACCAATGGCATGTTGTAACTGGAGTCTGCAATGAAACAAAAGTGCGTTGATTTATAGTGCGTTCGAAAACTGCCCGAGAGCCGGCTTAGTCTAACACACCGTGCAAACAAATCCAGCCGCTGAGCAGAGTAAAATCATTAGATAGTCCGAGAATATGTGGAATCAGTCCGGTAGGAAAGGAAAGGGTTGTTTACAGGGTGAGATGGGCCACTGCCCACCCTGCCGCTAGATCAGCCATTGATTACAGCGCTACTCTTGCAGCATGGTGCAAAGAGATTTGGCGTCTAACAAATTTTCCAAAAAAAAACTAGTGACCTGTTACAGGGCTGCAAATGTACACAACCAGACAACAACAGTTTGATGGACAAGATATGACTGTGAAAACAAGAAAGACGATTAAATGAACCTACAGAGAAACAATGAGTAAATCTCGTTGCATGCAATGCCGATAACTGTCCGTGATAGCAGGTTATATCATACCTAAAAAGCTTAAGCAAAGATCGCCCAGTTGCAACTCTGAAGTTGTGACCTTATGGCAAGATGGTAATGTACACGTTATCAATGAGCAATGCAGCGACACTGAAATGCATTTTAAACTGTTGAAACCAGTCTCTTCCAGCTTTGTGGGGATGTACGTAGATACATGAAGTGTCAAGCATCTCTTTCCAGTGGCACTGCCAGCTAAATTACAATTAACCAAACCTACAACTAAACAGATAAACACTATGAAAATCCAAAAAGTTACAAACATACAGTACCAAAAAGTAACCAACCCCAATTTAGTTGCCTTTCAGGAAATCTAACCAGGAAACAGATTGGAATTAATCTAACAAAAGTATAGCTCGGAACGTGGTCAAGACAGCAAGAAACAAATAATCTCATATTTTACGCACGTCGAAAACACTGCTAAATGAGCAGAATTAATTTCTCTTTGAAAAAGCGGTGTTTAACAATACTGTAACATTGCCAACAAGTAAACTACTGAATTCTAAGTATCACCACAAATCAAAGTTAAAAGTAGTAAAACTGGTACAAATTTGATGCATCCAACATCATTCTCAAACTAAACAGAGTGTTATGTTGGTATGTCAAAGTCTGCGTCTGTGTAAGTGCGATTGTTTCAAGCAGTAACAAAATATTTTGTAAAACAAAATCACAGTCGTACGACCGAGTAAGTAATATATAATGGAGTTGAGGGCTAGATGTGTCTGTAATAACGGAAGCCAAGCATATCAGCAAGAGATTTGCTCATGTATTTCACAAATATCCGTCCATCTCAATTGCCTGCAATTCACTTGCAACTTTTTGGTGCTACGTAAATCAGTTTCGACTAACTTGCTATTCACGCAGTATGCAATAGACAATGGACATACTGTACACAGCACAGCCGAGCAGCCAGAATCGGTCTGATGACAATCACGCGCAACACAGAGTGAACAAACAAAAAAACTAACAAAACTTTACATAATCAGCAGGTGACAAAATGAAGCAAACGTCCAACAATAACAACAAAAATAACACAGATAAGACGAGCGCTGATTGGCAACAACTTTCAGTTTCACTTTCACTCAACACTAGCTAAGATGTAGCTTGAGCAATGAAATGCAGCGGCACAGCAGCATTCACTATAAATAACACAAAAGAAACTAATATGCGGAAAAAAACCAATCATCACACACGTTACGAACCAATCAGCCGACGCAAAGTGATTAAAGTAATGAAACAAACAGTAAAGCAAGCAATCATGACGTGTATGTTCCAAGCACTGTTATCGTTTAGCACCAGGCAATGTTGCCATGTCGCGCGTCACCGTCGCCGAATTACGCTGGGAATTTCCAGTCGACTGTCCCGCACCAGATCGCAGCTGCAGACCCGCCGAGTTCTTGGCACATAAATAACTGGTCTTTGACGAACAATTCACAACTGTGTCCGAGTTTGTCGCAGGTTTCGCAACCGAGTTCAACACTGGTTGAGTTGCAGCCGCAGAACTTGGCGTTTCTGAGATGTCCGACACGGGGCTTTCCCGGAGTAACCCTTCATCGGCAGCAGTTACAGCTAGCAGAACAAGTTCTTGTACAAACAGACTGCGGTCTGCAAGTTCACTTTCGTGTATCTCTTGATCCGACTCCGACACAAACGCATCTCCATCGCTGCACACACACAGTGTTCTCTCTGTGAATGTCAGGTAAGGTCAGGTAAACGTAGATTTGTATAGCGCCTTGTGATCACACCTCTAAGGCGCTCAGGTATGGCACACATTCTCAAGGGATCTCACTTTTACCTGCACACCCCGCATACATCCGCTAACGGAATGAACCATACCTGCAATAAATGTCCAGCACCTGGAATTGAACCCGGACACGGTCGCCCATCTCATACTAACTGGGCCCGACGTAGATTAACTTCGTTGATCGAAGCCAACATGCTAACCACTATGCCAGACCACCAGTGTAATGCTTTGAAACTGATAAAAGCACACCATTATCGACATCAGCATCTAAAATTTCTACTCCAGTAATCTGCAAACGTCTGGCCATTGTTCAGAATGGAAAACAGCCTTGTGAGTGGATAGCAAATGTTGTTAATTAATGCAATAAGTCAACTGAACAAAACACTTTGGTCCAGTTTTGAGAGGAAACGAAAAATAAATTATTACACACTGTCAACTGAATATAGCACAGCAGCATCGCTCGGTGTGAATGTGCCTTGAATCAATGACGATTTTTCAAAGGCAATGTCAGGTAAGGGTAAGTGTGTGTAAGCAGCCGTCATCTAATGGCACCCGCTGCAACTTCACTAATGACTAGATGCTAGATACAGTTGTGCAACTGTTAGTCACACAATCACCATAACACGTCACAGTTTCAGTGCTAATAGGTATCTTGCAAGCAGTAAATGGCAGTTTCAGTGTCAAATCAGAACGCATGCACAGAGTTCAAATGTCGGCCACAGACTAGATTATTTCACATATCAAACTGTGAAACACATACTGAAACTATGCTCGTCACTATCAACAAAATTAGTGTTGACACCTACTGCTAAATTCACATATCACAAACACGTGAAGTAAGAACTGTTTCCAACCCAACGAATAACTGAATATAACTGTTTCTTTTTTCTAGTGCAAAGCCTGCCTATTCCAAAAATTCACGAAAATTCATCCAGAATATTCTGAATAGTCGTGCTAACAAATGGATGGACGGACCAATGAACTGAACATACAAAAGTGTAACAGCTGACTGAGTGACTGGGTTAACTGCTGAAACAAAAGTAACTGATTACTTTGCAAGAAGATACTGGTTGCTGGAGTCGGTCCGCGTGCTGACTGCTGACGCTGACGACTCGTTGTTGTGGTTGTTATTGTCGCCACCAGATGGCAGCAGTGCAGAGCCACCAGAGCTTGGGTTGGCGAGAATGACAAGTCTGTGGCCACCAGCTGACGTCCTGTGTGCTACGGCAGCTGACGATGATGATGATGTACCGGTCTTCACTGGCATACCTTCCAACTGCTGTCTACTGGACAGTTGCACCACCACCATCAACATCATTATCATCAACAACATAATCATCAACATGATGACCAGTCCCTTTATCAAGGACATAGTTTACAAAAGCAAGGAAAAAAATACTTTCTTCTCAAGGCCAAAGCCAAGACCTTCATGAGGTGTCCTCAAGGCCAAGGCCAAGGCCTAGCCCCAAGGACAACAAGACTGATTATGACTACAACTACTATGCTGCTACTGTGAGCAGAGAATGGTTCAGCCACTCCACTACATTGGTGTCTGCTCTGTCCAAGCCATCGCTAAGTTCAATCAAATGTTGCAATCACTAGACTGAATACCAGGAATGAATCCCAGTCAGGACTCCGAAGAAGACCTAGGCATGGGCAATGACTTAAAAGCTGTCACCCCAGCATTGCATATGTTGTGAAGTCCTCAATGTCGAGGGTCTTTCAGCCACTACACAACTACTATGACAGGTGTAAATGACTTGCCCACAGTAGTTACATACTGGCATTAAATGACAAGTTACCCTAACAATATCAACTGAAAGGCTGTCTTACATTACCACTGCGACACCACTGTAGTGATTTGAAAAGAATAGATATGAATGCTTCAAAGATAACCTCACAATACACACGAGTAATTAGCTCATGCCTCCATGTGTTTGAAAAGCATATCTATATTAAGACACACGTCATATTTTTCTGCAAGAAAAGCATAGCTGTGACACTCAGCAGGCAGCACATGACCTATAACCCCAATAAACTAGGTCACACTGACCTAGATTTGGATTTGTGATCAGAGTTCATCAGAAGGTCTGTGCATGCAAAATTACAAGTCTCAATGACGTCAACATGTAGCGGTTATGAACCGATTTGGGTCACCCTGGTTAACACACACACAGACAGGCAGCTTTCAACTGGTTATACACTATAAGCTCAGCCGGCTGAGGTAAAAATGGCACAGCAACTGACACACCATCAGAATTTTTGTGTGAATGTAAGCAGAGAGAAATGATGCAGACCTGGTTGACTGCAGCTGCAACTCCAACTGCTGCAGCTGAGCAGATACGTTGCGAACAGCGGCCGCGCGACTTCGTGCATTTGATAGCTGTGACAACAGCTCTGCACAGCAGTGCACAACAGTCATTCAGTCTAACAACATGCAAGCTGTGCAACTTTGTGCAGTCTAGAATCTAGGTCTCTGACGACACTCTGCACAACAGTCATTCTATCAAAGAACTTGTAAGCTGTGAAACTCGGTGATGTAGTCCTAGAGAAGCTTACTCAGCTGAAGGCATGCCTCAAGGCAGGTTTCTTATGTCCGCGGCCTTGCCTCTCTCTCAAACTCCCTCTGCCTCAGCACATCACAGTCTCGTGAAACTGCCTCAACCTTAATTCAGCATTACACTTATTGCCTTGGTCGTGATTCTGAAGTCTTGCCTCACCTCTGTACTGTGCATATTTTATCCCAGCTTTGATTCTAACAAAATATAATATTTCTACATGTGCTTTCACGACTCTTTAAGTTTTAACATTTACTGCATAATGTGCATGCAAATTAATAATTTATACTTGACGAGTGTAACTCGCTGTTTATTTGCTAACATCGATACTGAGCTGTTGCCTCACTGTAAACTCTGCCTTACCTTGGCCTTGAGATTTCTGCCTTGCCTACGTCTCACCTCACTCAGTTAAGGATCAACCTGTCTCGAACCTGGCTCTACCCTGAGCCTGCTGCCTCGCCGCATTTCATTACATTTCTTCTGCCTACACACACATCACTGTTCTCTATGACAAAGTTCTTGGTCCTTGGTTCAGCCCATGTCGAAGACAGACTGGTTCACACAATACTGCCAGTCTTCTCAGTCAGCACGGCGATCCTGTGCTTTCTCCCAGGACATGCCAATTTCCTGTAAATCTTGTCTTATGGTATCGATCCAGTTCTTTCTCAAGTCTTCCCGGCCTTCACTCTGTAGTGTTCACCTCCCAATGCATGAGCTTCACATGACAAAGTACAACCTGTTAATGTAATTCCACCTGAGACGGGGTCGGCAGCTTCGCGTGTAGTTGTCGCCGCATTGCTCTGTGCCGAAGCCGAGACGTCCATCGGCACATTGCGCAGTGCATCAGCGCGGCGCAGCTGTGGTCTGTTGAGTGCATAGCGGTCGAGTGCCGCTCGGTGTGACTGCTGCTGACCGCCATCACCCTCGGCGTATATCTCAACAGTTAATCTCAATACCAAGTGTGGTTCACTTTAACATACGCATGCATCTCAAACCATAACAAGAGTCTTTCCAGGCAATCGATTGCACTGGAAGTGACAACCAAACTCACGACAAGGGAAAAGGTGGCATTGGTAGTAGTAGCGGTAGCAGCAGTAAGTAAATATGTCAGTCTGAAGTTTGATATGTGGCATGGTGCAGGACTCACAGAAACGCCACAACAGCACCGGGCGATGGTGAATGTCGCTTCTGTTCATTGACACATCAGATGTAATTAAGTAAGTAAGTAAGAAGATTTCTAGTCACACATGTGCAACAGATAGGCCTTCAGTTGCCACTTGAAAGTATCATGCAGGGTCATCTAGTCTCTGTAGAGCAGCAGGAAGACTATTCCACAATGATGGTAACAGCAGTAGCATTAGTTTCATGTCACTGTAATTTCAGATCTGTTGGCAACAGGACTGGTATGTTATGGTAAACATAAGACTGAACAGCAAAATCGGAGCTGAGACTCAGTCTTACCAGCCAGCAGCACGTAAACACTATGCAAACAAATAAGTATCACTGCAGAGTGCACACAGCAAATGTACATGAAAGAACTCGGATGGGTTGGTTGGTTGAGCAAGGTTTAACATCCCATCAAACACATAGGTCATATTGGGGACGGGTTTTTACGGGTCAAATAATCCAAACAACAGTGTCAAAGCACTGAAGGAAGATAGGTACTAAGGATTAGACTTCAATCCCATCAGATCCACCCCACCATGCTCACAATAATACAACAACTATGCAGTATGAAACAAAAACACACAAAATACACACAGATAAACACAAATAAATCTACACACAGTGAAATGCGCCCAACTCAGATGGGCAAAGACAGTCTTCGTAAATGACATAAAATAGGACTGGAGCAACAGACACCAGCAAAGCACATGCACATTCACACTCTGCCACTTAGCTAAGCTGAACAACAAGAAGGATATGTTAGCATCGGGTTTCTGACCGCCATGATGATCAACCAACAGGTGAGATATAAGGTCGTCAGTCATGTGATTAGGATCTCCACCAGGTGTTGCAACACACACTGGACATACCTGTCACATCACACACACGAGAAAATAACAGCAGTTTCAAGATCACGAGACAAGTCTCATGTTCTCCAATATCTTATCAACTACGCCCCAATGAGATGTCCAGGTGACTGTTCGGTTTTGATTTGCAGTCATGCCCAACAGTTTGTACGCCGCAGACCAATTGTTTGAAATACTGTGTTTGCACAACTGCTACTGATATAAGCTTCATTCTTGGTGTGCATGACTGTATGTATGTGTTTCATCGTGCAACCGGTTACTGCAGTACAATAAACGCATCCATATCTAATAATTCCTATCCTGTCTGTTTGACCGGTCGGCGATTGGTTGACGCCGCCTGCTGTCAACCTGCTGAGACATATGAGAGGGGGGATGACAGAACAACGACACATCGTCTCTTAACACCGTCATCTGATATGTGACACTATTCTGCACCCTGGCAGTGATATATATGACTTAAACAGCTGCCAATAATATGAGCCGAGATAAGGGTGAAGCGTATGCAGGGCATCTAACCATGGAATCCTATACACTAGCATACAGTAAAAATAGCGTAACAGTAAAAATCATAATCACAATAATCATAATGGTAATATACACATTGCTATACGGTCATAAGGTCATAAATTTGTAACTTCAGACACAGTGGCTGTAACCGCTGTACGGGGTCAGGTGACATCATCATTACTGTCTGCTATTAAAAACCAAATCAACTAGGCGAGTTTCGAATGATTATAGATAAAGCAAGCTGGCGGTGCACAGACCACTTCCAATGTGTTGTCAGCATGCTCTTCATCAATGTGGTTCAGTAGATCGACATTCGTCAGACCAAACTGCCCACAGTATGGACATGTGAAAGACTGGTGATGCACGCCATTCGTTTCATCGCCTCCGAAATACAGCTCTGATACATACACAAATTTCTGTGAAATACTTTAAACACATCATGGTTTGATTTGCAGACAGAGTAAACTGTTAGTTACACTTACCACTCATTATACAAATATTTTCCATACCAGTACATAATTAACATTACATAATATGACATTTGATACATCGTTCAAAGACATCTCGTATCTGTGACTCGACTCGGCAATAATGTTACCTACCACTGATGCTTAAATGATATCCTACTTACAATAGAAATAATAAACATCGCATTATACAGCTGCCCCTTTCCGCAGACAACAATGCCCTGAACTAGAGAAAGAATACAATACATATATACAGCAGTTACATGAGGAAATGTATGATGCATTGCATAGCAGGGAAGCATGGCCAGTGAAGAAAGAAAATGGAGCGGCACAACACTGTGCAGAGATGAGTGATCAACACATGTTTGTGGTGCAAAAGTGAAGGATAAGCTATTGTGTGTGGATTAGACATACACAGTAACACATGCTATGATGGCATCATGCATACTGCACTGTGTCTGTGACTGTACTCGATAGCGACTCAAGGTCGGAATGCCGACCAGCTGCAATGTCAGCCTGAAGTATGGCTGGAATGACAACCGACTGGACTGATGACCAACTGCATTGCCAACCATGCAAAATTATAGCTGTTTATGAGTTTTGTGAAGTATTTAAATATTTGTTAATTGAAGACACAGTTGTGAAACTAAGGCATAGCTCAACAGAACTGAGCTCAGCCACATTTGACTGTATCAGCTCTGGCACCAGGGTCTTTACTCATGACATCCCACGTTAGAGTCTGGATAGCTCTGTTGCAGACTCAGGGCAGCGGCAGTGCCGTTTTCGGTGGTTGGCATTCCACCCAGTAAGTACTCAGTTTGTCTCCCTTCAGATGGGCCTGCATGCAGCCATTCTGACTGATAACACATCATGCAATGACAGATGGGAGTAAAACTAACACTGACCGGCATCTGACTTTGTGAGAAGGCACTGCATTGCATGGTCGACCTTGTGACGAGATGTCACCAGTTTAGCCTCATAGCATGCTGAGCAGAGGTCATAGTCGCAGCAGACGAGGCACTTGTAGCGGATGCCAGTGAAGCCGCTCTTCATGCAACTGTCACAACTCACACCTATGACAGACATGTGACAACCACTGGACTGCATCATATGTGTCGGTACCTCAATAACACTGTAACATTGCCATCATTCCACAGGCATCAACAGCAACATTTACACTAGATACTTCCAGCCGACGTACACAATTACATACTTTCTAACATAAAATAAACCAGAATGTGACTAGAATAAAGAACTCAGTAGTTCTTAAAGTTTATGTACTGTTGCAAAACAGTGATCTGAACGCCACAATTTTAAGCGAACATAAATGTATTTTACTCGTACTTTATTTTCCATGAGATACGTGTATTTTTACGTGTTGTGTACTCTCTGCGCAGGTACGAAATAATGTTCTCAACATATAAGTAAGTAAGTAAGTAAGTAAGTAGCCTTTTATTCAGCATGACATTCACACACTGTTACAAGTTGAATATCAATGAAATACACAAAATACACCAAATATAAAACACAAAGCATAAAACGTGCAATATAAACTGATGAAAAGAAAACATAAGATAACTATTAGAGGGTTATAGAGGCGTGATAAAACGAACTCTGATACCAGTATGACGAGACATGGTCTCGGTAAGGCGTCAAAGTCCGATGCTCAAACACGGCTAATGTTCATTTTTACGCTGCCCAGATGACGAATTTCGACTCAGAGACATAATACTGAACTAATGTTGTACATAAACTACATCACAACGCAATTACAATGATTAACTGAAACAATGTTATTGAACTACGCCACAACAACAAACTGCAGCTAGAGATGTTACGGTGTTGTTTTTTTGTTTCGCTGAAAAGTAGGGGCGTAGGCAGGGACCTTTTTAGCGAACGTGAACTCATGTTCATGTTCGCTATATGTCGTCGTCCGTCCGTCTGTCTGTCTGTCTGTCTGTCGTCTGTAACGTTCGTGCACCCTACTCA
>Ga0049105_1000868_pt1 | contig 12008 bp, 6 predicted proteins | sample WorMetvaBAHAMAS1_FD_61260 | JGI IMG/M metagenome (GOLD analysis project Ga0049105, IMG submission 61260) | Worm MetaG Olavius vacuus BAHAMAS.1 | ecosystem: Host-associated > Annelida > Digestive system > Unclassified | place: Germany: Marburg | collected 2013-04-09 | reverse complement strand
TTACTTACTTACTTACTTACGGCAGCGACGTGTTGTGAGTCACGGAGAGAGAGAGAGCTCTACGAGATTCACGACAAACGAAAGACACGTCTCCGATGGCCGACATCATATGCGCCCTTTGCGCAATTTCAAGATTGCGTTCGTTTGTTGAATTTCTTGACCATGACGTTGGACCGTTGGACCGTTGGACTTCTGAAGTCATCAAATGTCACTCAAACAGCAACCGAAACAGACTATTAGTATATGTTCAACTAAAAAAGGTGGCAGTTGCGATGCATTGCAACTTGAAGGCCACCAGTCGTTTTGGGCTGTTTTTAGCCAAATTTGTACTGCAATGCGCATAAAATTTCGTGTTCAGAGCTTCCGGTCAAAATTCTGACACACTACCGTTAAATTCAGCGACGACGATATCCCATAATTTGGCGATCAGACGATGTTCTTACTCGTTTTTACTATACCAATCGAAAAGCTGCCATAGTTCTATTTCTGATCTATTTTAACCTAATGACATTGAACAACGGAATCATTTTCACCAAGTTTGAAGTCGGTCAACTTAACCGTTTCTAACTTAGAACATTTTTACTATGATACGTTGCGTCACGCTAAAGAGAGACATCAGCTAGGCTTATAGCCTTTCTAGTGCCGAGGCCCTGTTGACCTCTGACCCTTTGACCTTCAACGTTTTTAGTGTATCGACTGTCACGTGATCAAACTCTGTAGCAAATCCGAGCGAAATTGATCAATCCACGACGGAGTTATTTAAATGTGTCCATTTGAGCGCCGTCCGCCATCTTGGATTTGACCGAAAGTGCGTAGGCCTATTCATAATTTCGTGGCCTTCCGGTACCCGAAATGCGCTAGTGCGTCAAATTTCAACAAAAGCAGGCTGAGTTATTGATGATTCGATCAATTTTACGGCCCGATTTTTAAAGTGGAGTTTTGGACCACCTATTTCTCAATGTTGGGAAGAGACCGACCGACATCAAATTTGTGACAGAGATAGGGCAATAACTTGCGCTCTTAATACACATTATATACAGATTGCAGATACATTACTCCATTTTGGAATAGAACCGCCCGTAATCGAAACTTGTCTCGATGGCGCAGTGGGCTAAACCACTGAATAGGAAACAGTGCCTACTAGCCTGACTCCTGCCTTCCTGGGTTCAAATCCAGGTCTGGAAGGAAGTTTTTCAGCTCGATTGGACTAGCGGGCATGCTGTGAGATTAAATTCTCGGACAGGCATAGAAGGTCCGCCTGTGTCCTCTTTAAACTGTGACAGGGTATTAAACTCAGGTTAAAAGGTGCTCGAGCTTGTAATGGATGCCGGCTGTACGGATAACAGATGGACCGCCCCCTTCTGCGCGTGGCCACCGGGTTATAGTCCTCTCGTGCTCCCACCTAGCCAGGAGGTGGGTAGCGCTTGAGCGTCGCTCGGCTTGGTTGGTTGTAGATACACAAGTAAAGGCGTGTTTCCAGAGAAACCCACAGTCCTAACCGGGCATCGGAAATATACGGACATAATGTCTTTCAAATAATACATACACACACCACTGCTATCAACAGTAGTCGCGCAACACTACTCAACACCGCACACACTGTGGGGTTGCGCTGTGGAGCTAGCCTCAGCGTTGACTGCGGCTATAATCCTGGCTGATGCCGCAGTCACCCCACCGTCTCCGAAATGACCTAAAATGTGTCTAGTGGGACGCTAAACCTTACTATACCCATACCCTGCCTGTAATCGAACATCGTGGCCAAATTTCGCTTTCTTTACCCCCACCCCTTGTAAAAATTAGGAGAGACGTAGGCGAAATATCTGAGTCGTGGTTTCAAGTTCAGCCTAGGAAGCAATCTCTGATATACTTTTGGGACCGGGCCGCTACGAGAACTGGGAGATTGAACACATTATCCGTTCCAAATTTTAGGGGGCGACATTTTCCCTATTTCTCAGAGATGGGGCCATATAATACCAAATTTTGGGAGGACAGAACCGTCATCAGCGCTCTTCGACTTTGTTTTAGACAGTTAATATACTCAGGTGCATTCCTTCATCTCGGAATTGGAATGCCCCAAAAGCTAAAATTGGGCCAAATTTTGCAATTGTGACGACCCCCACCCCTGTAAAATGTCGAGATAGATCTAGCAGGTCTGCGACATGTCCGCGACTTTGTTTGTCAAAAGCAGGTATTGAGCAAGATAGAAGCAGTGGACAAGCTACAGAAAACGACAAGCGCGCAGACCTTTTGCGGCAGCCGACCAATAGGCAATCAGCTTGCTATGACGTAATTAATTAGTTCTTCAAAGGTCACAATGTCCATTCGAAGGTACTGCATCCATCACTGATCATCGCTTGTGGCTAAGTCGAGTAGTCACGTGTTGAACGCACCGTACTGTGGTCTCTTCTGAAGATAGCGCTTTACTCATACTGTATGCTGCCTTTCGTTAAATTTAAATAGGTATGCTGATGTGCAAAATAGCACTGCAGCATACAAGCAATAACTTCGCCATCGTCATCGTCCTGCATTATGCCAAAATTTGGAACAAGTTACAAAAATAGGTCGGTTCAGCCGCTTCCATTAAAAAGTTCGCGTCATGTTTAAAGCAGGTTTCCGACAAGTCGCAGACAAGTCGGTGACAGGTCTACGACAAATTATCCACTCAAGCGAAAGTCGCGAACATGGTCGCAGACCTGCTCTCCGACAAGATAGATCTAATGGAATTTGGGTTTAATAGCGCATTACGCGGGCATGCTGTGAGGTTGCAACAACAAGGTACGTACATGCATAAATCACGACGATTATGTCAAAAAAAATCTGAATTTTGTAGCAGCGGAGTTATGTTGTTGTGAAGTTTAGCTGTACTGTGATTTTGGATACCGTAAATGTGAGGAAGGCCGTGCTGACATCGTTTATACAAGTTCAACTCAACTCGGGACTTATCATCGTTCTTGCGTGATTTGATGTAAAATTTTACTCATACTAACACCATGTTTTTATTTCGTGAACTTTCCTTGGTGAATTTGTTTAGGTTCTGATGGCTTAAACAATGCAAAATACTATATTATGCGGCCAGTTGCAAAACATGCAATATCGATTCGAATTAGCAAAATTTATCACCTTCCTACACTGTGGTCTCCAGTTATGACAATCTGTCCAAACGACTGATATTTTGGGCACATTTGAACTGTGCAGCTGACAGTCAAAATTCTGCAGTTTGCTTCGTTGGTCTTAAACGTTTCGTCCACAGTACTATGTATAACTTTCCCTGCGAGGCATCAGCAGTAGCAGCAGTAGCAGGAACAGCAAAATACTTCTTTATACGGCTATTCTTGTCGTGCAGACGGACAAATCGACGCGTGCAATGTAGCGATGACCGTGATCACAGTGGAACGCTTTCTAAATATTATTATATCGTCGACTGGATGAGGGTCAACACGTTGGTTAGCACGTACTGATAACGACGGCAAGGACGACAGCTGTTAGAATCATTTACGAAGTAAAACTTATTTGGCGAAATAAAGAATGTAACGCAGCGGCGAGGCGAGGCGGAGAAGTAGGCAAGGATCGTGTCTTGAAGCTGATGTGTATTGATGCCCGGCGGAGCAGTGATCGGTCTCAGCGAGCCACTGAGCCGCAGTGTCGTGTATAGATACGGCTTCACGACATTCAAGGTCGGCGTCATTAAACCGGCGTCAACAAACAGCCGCAATTCTCGTCTGTGCTGCCAGGCTTTGTTCTCGGAGCGTTTTAACGTTCCCACGAACGATTCATCAGTTCAGTCAACCTATTGTTGCCAACTGAACGCAGTCGCGCAGGAATGCTGCTGCAGGTGAAGATAAGCGAGTGCGATGTTCGGCGAATTACAGTAGCGCGAGACGCGATCCCTCCCGGCAATGTGACATCGCATGCGACTCGGTTGTTTTGCCAAAACACAAGAGAATTACCGATGTACATACATAGTTACCGCACGATGATCACCAACAGCACATTTTTTACATACGATATATTTTTATCGCATTTTCATTGTCGCTTGTGAGAATTTATCCAGTGAACTTCAGCTCAAAACAGTCGTAATATTTTTGAATTGAAATTTAAAAAAAAACTTTTTACAAAGATATAAAAATGACGATGAAGAAGAAAAAGATGAACATGATGCTGCTACTGATGATGTAAATAATAATAATACATGTAACTATGCTGCGGATTGTTCGATTTCGCTCAAGTTTCGTACATAGTTTGATCACGTGACAGTCGATACACTGTAAACGTTCAATGCCAAAGGGTCAAAGATCAAGATCACGGTGTGGCGTATCAGCAGTAAAAACCTTATAAAAGGAACGGATAGGTTAAGCGACTTCAAACTTGGTGAAAATCAGCGCAGTGCGGAGCGCAACGTGTGACACATGTTCAAGGTCATTAGTCAAATAGACCGGAAATAGAAAAAGCACATTTTTGATGTGTATACAATGAAGAAACACCTGAAAAACTTTTTCTGATCGCCAAATTACTGCTCTCCTTTAGGAAATCGCGGTCATCTCGGATCTAATGGTGATGTTAGAATTTTGACCGGAAGGTCGGAAATGCAGTTTCTACGTATGCGCGTATAAATTTGGCCAAAAACAGCCGAATACGACTGATGCGACGACGGGCGGCATTCAAGTTGCATCGCATCGCAATTGCCACCTTGTCTAGTTATGACGTTGTCGAGACAACGCTACTGAAACCTTTACACAGTCCGGGAATAAACACATCACAGACGGTACACATCAAGAGACAGAGAGCTGAGAACCAAGTCGACTCTGTGTTGGTCGTAGGTTAGCTCTCGGCTACTTGGTAATGTGTTCAGTAAGTCGTCGGAAGGTAATTACTGAAGGCGGAGTCCGAACGGATGTCGGTAGAGTGTTGCGCGTTCGTGGCGGAAATGCGCGGTCGGCCAAGGTTGATCGATGAGCAGCTGGAACAGTCAGTGTTGTCATGTCGAACAAATGGAGATGGTGGCGACCTTCGACGTTCAGCCGTTCGACGGATGCTTTTAGTAAAGTACGCTGTACCCCGTCCCCGAGACAGCGGCGCGTACATCATTGGCTGCCTTAGAACACACAGAGAAACCCCATGTTCTCCGCGCGCAACCACTCGTTCGGAAGATCGTTGGAAAGTGGAATGATGTATTCAGGATGCTTCGCTGAGTATATGAGTCGGGCAGCCGTGTTAAAGACCGAATTACCGAATAAACCAGCTAAAACTGAGCAGCAGAAGTCGACCAAAGCACGGACAATTATCGGCAAGGCGGCCCCATGCATGCATTTATAATACGTTCAACAGGAAACAAAGTGCACAGTTTGCTCCGATTAGTCACGAATCCATCGTTCTTACTGCTAAACTAACCTCTACCTAGATGGACTAGTGACTGTAGCGTGCTATTATAACTACATGCAAGATGCCATGCAGTTATGTACACATACAGACGGAGCAGGCGTATACGGTATAATCTCGAAATAATATACAGTAAGTAAATGCACTACATAATGAATATTCTGCTCACTGTTGTGTGATGAAATGTTACAGCTGCACGTCTATAGTGTGCGAACGGATGTACCTGCCTTGTGAAATGATATAAGAGCATAAAGTGGCACGGTTGGGCGACTGCGAGTGCATTGCGTGGTATTCATTCACACGCTACGCAGCAATGATTACGTGAGGGGCATTATCCGTGCACGGCCTCATAACGGGGACACTTGAGGGGCTGGCATTGCTCCATCTTACCACATGACGTAGTGCAGTCTAATGATAAATTCGCCGTTCGGCCTGTAAGGTGAGTCGGCTCGCCGGCGCTTCGGGCTCGTCGTTTGTTGTAAATTGCACGGCTCGTCACGTCTGCGCTCGCCCGCCGTCGAAAATCAGGCAAAACCGCATTCTTCGCACGACCGTCGTCGAAGCGAGGGCGTCGAAGATCACGACGCGCTGTTCGTACTGGAAATCGAAGTTCGAAGAAGAGCGAAAACAACGCTGGAAGATGTCGTCGGACAAGTCAGAGGAGAAATTACCAGCACCAGTTGTCGTCGTCGAGGTAAACACGTTCAAAAATTATGTGGCCACATTACGCCTTGCACTATATCCGTAACGTCGGTCCGTCCACGACCACGAGTCCTTGGGGGCCATGTAACCGTCGCATTCGGTACACTGTCCACACATGGTCACGCGCCACCTTGCTCGTTTTCTTGTCAGGCCTATTGCAACACTGCTTTATCACGGCCTGTAGAGGTCATAGGTCGCACGGATCGCACATGACAGTCACTTCGTCTCGTTTATGACTTGCAGTTTTTATTGCCGCTGCGTCTTCCGAACTTCTTTCTTCTTTTATGTCTATAAATCTTAATAGTTTTAGTGCACCCGTCTCATAAGAGAGTGGGCTGAAAATGCAGGACTGGACAACGACGGACTAAGTGTGTGAAGTGCTCATATTGATGATGCGTGAATGCGCGAATATAATTACATCTACTATTAATACATTTTAAAACTTATAGTGCCTTAGAGTTTAAAAAAAACTTAGAAAGCACTAAACCACAAGAATATTTGTAACAGTGTCGTTCCAGAAAAAAAAACCGGTCAACTACTGGAATAAGTCGGCCTTCGAAAATGTATGCCTGTTTGATCCGCATTCTGAACTCAAGGTCGGCGAAATCCGGCTTAACTCTAAGTCTGGATAACCCGCAAGTCAATGCCCGGCCTGTCATTGTCCGGTGTCAGCCCAAGCTCAATCCTGCATTTCTCGATGTGCAATACATCGGTTCGGTATAAATCGGCTTTAGCGAGTTGATACAGACGTGCGGCTGCCTATCATCCGCTTCTGTTACGGACGTAGGCATAAGCAATTTATCGCACGACGATCTGCATGTCGACCACTGTAAGGTCGATAACTCGATGCTATTGTTTCTTGTAGATTATGGATCTGTTGTTGAACAAACGGTTAACATGGGGGTTGATAAGCCAGCTAACTGCTGGAATACGTATGTCCGTGTAGGATGAATGAAAATACAGCACATTAACAGCTACTACGAACAGTATTCTTGATTCTGCTAGGATTTCCTGTTATGGCGATTGCTGTTTTTCAAGTCACTGTTGTCACGTTTTATTAATGCTGTGACAGTGTTTCTCTGCCTAATCTGCATGTTATCAACTGCTTTAACTAGAATATTCTATTTTTCACGCCGTGCATTGGACAATGTCGAATATAACAGATATAACAGGTAGGAAAGAATCCTTATTTTTAGTTTTCGATTCTACCGTTTTTTTGCAAGCATTATAAATTCCAGGGTCGGTTTGAGTTACGTAAGGTTCGGCACTTTGACCTTGCTGATTGCTACCTGATCACACAATTTTTAAAATTGTATTTCTGCAGTAGGCCAATATCTAATTCCCAAACAAGGATCAAAGATTTTTCGACACATGCAACTGATGATGTTCATAAAACAAATTTTCCACCGACGTCCACATAGTCGTTATCACTACAGAGATGGAACAAAACCGTCATCTCTGATTTGTCCATGACGCAGATACGACGAGTGATATTGACGTAGTTCATTCACCTCATCGACAGCTAAATATAGACTTCGTGAATATTAATCATTGTCGTCATATGTAAGCAAAGCGGTGGCTGTTACGCCTCACTGCCTCTCAGCTATGTGCCCTCGACCTGGTCCAGGGCTCGAGCGTCATCGCACATCACTCGAGACACTTATCCCACGCACGACGCACTTTCTGCTATTAAACATGTACCACTCAATTATGATTATACAACGGCGATGTAGTAGGGCGGGGAAGCGGGGGCGGGGACGGCGTCCCTCGGCTCTTACTCTAGGAGACTGCAGGTGCATTATTAATGTTTCCTATGTTTTAATGCAGTTTTAATATGCGTCCTCCCACTTCTGTTTCGTTTCTGTTGTACAATACTGCAGTAACAATGTGTCATTACAGTATAAGGCTTCAAAACAGGAACATATTCAGGTTGAATATAATTGAGAAGGGTGGAGGGTTATACTCTGGGAACAATTGGGAACATAAAATAAAACGAGTAAAGCTATAGAGTTCGTCGCCGAAAGTACGTCATTTTCTCGTCAGGTCAAACCCTATATACACGGAAAAGTGGAACGATAAATAAATGTAAGGAATATGAATAAATGAATAAACATTTTATGACTCAAACATTATCGAGATGCAAAACAGACGTCGTATGACCACGAAAAAAACCCCTAACTGTATTTTTGTGTTTAAGTACTGTACAACATTAACTCGAGAGGAGTTTAACTTTAAATCCCCTCTAGATTCGCCTCTAATATAAGGCAGTGATTTGCAAGTATGCCAGTTTGATTTTTTTAACAACGCGTGAGTCGTAACTCTGTGCGCATGCCATTGCCCAGGGCGCCACGGCGACATCATCGCCGACTGAACGACGCCGCGCAAACCGGAAGTGCGTCATCGGTGCGGTGACATGCGTGGTCATTGTGGCAATGGTAATTGTCGGTGTGCTGGTCACCATCAAGCTCATCATGGATGTCGACGTGGAGAAACACAGAGTGGTATGAATCACTACAGTTCTGCTGCGTTGTATTGACCAGTTAGAGTTAACTCTCATTGCAGATACGATACGTGTCATCCCCAACTTAACCATAACGAATTAATAGATCAGTCTCGGCTGATATTCTGAAAGCGAATGCATATGAGTCACAACATAAATTTGTGTATCCTGTCTCGATTTGTTTTGAATTGATTTTTTGCAACTGGTAGCGTCTATGGCATAAACTGTGCAGCTGTGTCATTCAGTGCCATTAAGAACTCTATTTGGGCCACATTTGCTGGTCACGCTTTTCAGTCGTTGTGTAATATTATTCGATCGATCAATCAATAAATTTATATCGCGCCATAGTACATAGGCGCGTGCTATAGTGCGGTTATGCCGAATCAAAGAGAAATGTCTTCAGACGGATCTTGAATGTGTTAACGGATGGAGCAGTTCGATAGTTCAGTGGAAGAGAGTTCCAAAGTCTCGGAGCAGCAATAGAGAAACGACGAGCAGCAGTGTCGAACAGTCCAAGTTGTGCTGCGGAACTGACAGAAGCTTCTGTGCGGATGATCGCGGCAAGTGAGACTGACCGTATGGGCTGATCAAATCAGCGAGGTAGCCTGGCCGTTGGAAAGAAGTAGCCAGGTAACACAGTTTCGCGAGTTTGAAGTTGATCCGCTGTCGGACTGGCAGCCAGTGCAGGCTCTGTAACAGTGGTCCAGCTGATGTTGAGCGGTTGAAAATACGGATTAATATTAATTCTTGCCTCAGGCCTTAGCCTGGACATTGAGCGACAAGCACCATTCGCGACTTTTTATGCTGCTCTCCAAGTGACTCCAGTCCAGATGATCCGTGATTTTTGACTGAAGTCGAGCTCTGACTTCTGAGTTTGTGACACAGAGCTATAAGTATTCGCTATATTTGTTTTCGTATTCGTATGGACAAGAACTCCCCGCTGACCCCCCTCCCTCCCCGCTTCTGCTTCAATTTCCTGCAGATCATCTTAGAAAGCATCTTCCATATGTTTCATAGTTTTCTTTCCTTCTTAGTAAGACAGGTTGCCACTTCACGCTTGTCGAGCTAGCTGCCCGAGAGGTGTTACGACCTACACATCTAGCCCTAATATCCGTACTTCTTACACTCGCAGTTACGTTTAATAGCGATTTAAGCACACTGATTACGACCGAAACGCGTTATATACATTACAGGAAAAGTGCGATTTTTTCCGCAAAGGTACACTGTCTTGTATGGCAAAGAAATGCAGTAGCGTTTTTGTTGGATACCGTGTGTGCGTTCTTGCCACGGCTGATTTTGGCATTTTATTCGCAACGGAAACGAGCGACTCGGAGCGAGTGGTCGCATTGATTTAATGTCATGTCAGTAACACGGTCGAAATATTTATGCAAATGAGATGTTGGGCATGGTGGTATGGCACAATTCCCGGTGCGCGTTGGCTTCGATTAACGAAGTTAATCAACGTCGGACCGGTTAGTACTGAGATGGGTGACCGATCCGGTGCGGGACATTTATCTCGGTATGTGACCAGCCACCCTGGTTAACTCAGCCTGGCCATCACTTCGTGGGTAGGCGTAATGAGTACCAGACAAAGGGCAGTGACGCCTTGCGGCTGGGAACTAAAGCCAGGTATAGTTCGTGTGTGGGCGGCAGGTAAAACTGTGTGATCTTGTTACACACGGGCCATATCTGAGCGCGTTAGAGATAAGCTCATATATAAAGCGCTATATAAATTCAGCTGTTTACTGTTTACAATGCTCCATATGGCGTATCCAAGGTATTCGCTGCGGGGTGCACTCGTAGAAGGTGTCATTTTGACGTTTAGCGTATTAAAGAGGGTGGAGCCCCCTACCAGAAAATTTCTCAGTTCTTTCGTCTGGAAATGGTGCTGTCATGATGACAGCACCATAAACATTGTCCTGGTTATTATTATTATTTATTAATTAATTAATTTATTTATTATTATTATTATTAATGGTATTTTCTAGTGCATTTTTATGCATAATGCGTGTAATAGCAGGATGTTAAGACGCATACTGAGCAAATGATTTTCCTCCAAGGCTATTCTAGCCCTGGGGGCACCCGCACCGCCTGCACCTTCTCTACCTACGCCTATGCAATGATCTAGGCTACATTATTGTTTTATGGTCAACGTAATCTTGTGCTGTTTATGAGCCAGGCACGTGTAGTATGCAGCTGAGCTCGCGCGCCCACGGTGCTGCAGTCGTGACTGGCACTTGCCAGTCATTCCCAGTGCACTGCCTGCAGTCACAGTCTAGTTGGCTACGCGACTTCGTCGAACCGGAATTTCGTTGTATTGCGAAAACCACAGCCGCAAATATATGATCTAGTCGTGCGTCGTGACTGCGACAATTGCTTCTTAGAATGCATTCAGCTTGTCTCACAACCGTCGAAATTTGGAAATCGACCAAGGCCTATGATAAGAACTGCAGAAAAGTTGTCCATCAAGAAATTGTGAAATTAATGAAAGAATTAATAATGATGATGTTCGTTGTTGTTGATGATGATGTTGACAACGACGACAAGGACTATGATGATGATGACGATAATGAAAATAAAATAAAAATTATAATATTATTTTTTAAATCCCTCGGGATTTTTGATACCGAGGGTAATAATAATAATAATAATAATAATCTTAGTTTTTAACCTCCGGGATCTTTACTTCCCGGGGGTACAAAAAGTAATAATAATAATAATAATAATAATAATAATAAACTTAACTTGATAATAATAATAATTACACAGTTGCTAAATAATTTACTATACACACTGAACCATAAAAAACGTGACATTTTATTTTTGACTATAACTTTGGCTAATCTTAAGCGATTTTTATAATTTTTATATCATTTTAACCGTGAAGAAATTCTACATGCGACTATAATAAAATTTATCACATCGCCCGATTTATGTGCGCACCTTACCGTGTGGTGCGTACTGAACCAGTCTGTTGTGAACCACGCCATCGACGAGTGCAGGCGTCGTCTGTCAGCCTGTGTTGACGCTGAAGGTGGACATTTTGAACATTAGGCCTACTTATGATTGCTGCTCTCAAAATAACAATGTTAAAATGAAAACGCTGTAAATTTGATAATTGGAGATGATTTTCTGTTCTCTTTTGCTGTGAACATAAATAAACAAAGAATAATAGCGTTTTTAGCTAAAAAGTGTTGTTATTTAAATTTACGAACTTATACGAAGTATATATATACAACTTTATTCACCAATATACATGGTAGCAGAAATAAGAAAAACAACAGAAAAAAAGAAAGAAAGAAACCTTGCTGAAGTAAGGTGCGCACACAATTAAGGTGATGTGGTAAATTTTACTACAGTCGCATGTAGAATTTCTTCACGATTAAAATGATATAAAAAACTATAAAAATCGGTTAAGATTAGCCAAAGT
>Ga0049105_1000867_pt1 | contig 12016 bp, 5 predicted proteins | sample WorMetvaBAHAMAS1_FD_61260 | JGI IMG/M metagenome (GOLD analysis project Ga0049105, IMG submission 61260) | Worm MetaG Olavius vacuus BAHAMAS.1 | ecosystem: Host-associated > Annelida > Digestive system > Unclassified | place: Germany: Marburg | collected 2013-04-09 | reverse complement strand
GCAGATCTTTCTACCGTTTTGTCACAATACACGCGTGTGACGGACAGACGGACGGACAGACAGACAGACGGACAGAATTCTCATCGCTAGACCGCGTCTGCATTGCATGCAGCGCGGTAAAAACAGTCATCAGTTTTTTAGGAAAAAAGGTGACACCATCAGTTACCGCACCATGTGACACCAGCCTTAGTGACGCCACTGGTCACAGGCCATGCATGGGCTGCTTGTTTTTGACTTTATTTACAAACAACGCTGTCATCTAACAGAATATTTGCAGTATTTAACAAGTAGTTCAGCTATCGCAGAGTGACCGCGCTGCAGGGTGGGTTCGTTATCGCAAAAAAGTGGAAGACTGGGACTGGGAGACAATATTTTACGGACATTATAGGTCTGTCTTCAACCACTGTGACGTAATTGGCCAGCAAAGCTATCGAATTCGGTAAAAAAAGGGCTTGCACCGTTAAGGTTATTCAAAGTCATCGAGATCGGTATCAAACGAAAGCCCGTATGCGAGTGATTAATACTAACTGACATCCTATCTTGTACCGTTTCGGAGTTATCGCAGCTTATTTCTCAAATTTTGGACACTGCGTTTATGAGACCACTTTGGGGGCTTAGGGACAACGTGCGATGTTCATCTTGGGCTCATTGGAAACGGCGTAGTCGACTTCCTATTAGTGTTAATTGGACTTTTTTTCACTAGGTGTTACGGCTGAGGCGCTGCCGGTGAAAACGGATGAAAAATCGGCGTTTTGAAAGCGGGTGGGTCGGTATGCGCCCAATTTTCACACAGATCTGACGGCCCCCAGCAATCATTTTTGCACGGATAGTTAGGCCCATATATATAGAATCTCTGGTTAGGTCTGTATGCCTTACAACTTTGTCGCTGATAGTTTTTACACAAAGAAACTTTGTAGCAGATTTTCTTCAAACGAAGTGCGATTTTACACGGAAAACACCATTTTACGTTTTTGAGCCCCCTTTAGGGGCTTAGGGGCAACGTTTCGTTCCAACGGGGGCTGGTTATTTACCCAATATTTCAGGTAGAAGGGCCGGTCGCCCCCTCCTCCACCAACCAAGAACGCACCCAAGCGATGAACAACAAAATAAAATTACATATTCTATATTATTACCGTATGTTGTTACGTATGAAGTATATGTACGCCTATTCACGCAGAAAATAAAATGTTCGTATAGGCATGGCATATATAGGCCTACGCGTATATAAATTTGAACACGCATAGGCCTATACGCGAGTACCGTGTTGGCCTACGTTAAAATTAGTCACTCCATCGGAACTTCTGGTTATCTGCCTAACGAAATAGTCTATAGGCCTATCAGTGATTTAACTTTTTAGCAGGCCTACGCGTTACTACACTACCATACGCCACTGTCACACAAGTGGTCATACTTTATGCTTAGCCTAATTACTTCAATATCATACAAATTTGTAATTAACTCGACAAATTCATTCGAAGTCATCGATGCATCTTAGATAGCTCATTAGCATAAGCCACTCCCGCCGACTTGTTTTATTGCAGTTATATTTTACTTTTATTGCAGTTGTGCGGGCCGCTTCAGGACAAAAACTAGTTTCGTTTCGTTAACTGAGACCGCGGCCTTCTCAACCAGCACCGAGTAGTTAGAGCTGTCATTTATCAATTGAAAGTCGTTGGTTGATAACTGCAATGGCGAGTAACATGCACAGACGTCGGCGCTGAGACGACGGTCGCAGCGTAACCGTTGCCTCCTGGTCTTAGCGCCGTCTCGATGCCGACCGTCTGGTACCCACAGCTGCCGGCATTCGTCAGTCCGCCGCCCGGGTACCTCGGGTCCGCCTCCTCGTCCATCGACTCGTAGTCGTGCTCGGCGTCCGGCGGCCGCCGACGTCCGTGACGACCGGGACCGTGCCAGCCGGCTGTCGGTGACGTCTGGAAGTGGAGTTCGTAAGGCGGAGGAATGGCGTCCTTGACGACACACGGCGTCGTAGCGTAGACGTCGCGATTCGCTCGTTCTGATGGTAGATCGCGGGAAGACCGTGCACTGTCCGACGACCGTCGCGAATAGTACCTGAGTGCCACAAATCACCAGTCGCATCCAAAACGAATTCACCAAGGCCAAAGACAGTTCGTTGCTCCATACAACTCCACTTTCCTCCCATTACAATATTGCACACATGCCAGGGGCCCAAAATCGAACTGTCAATGTCACAAAAAATCTGAAGACGAACTTAAAAAAAACTTATGAAAAACTTAGAAATCGTAACTTCACTAGGCCTACTTAGCATAAACTTAGGACGATCAAGAATTTAAGAAAAAAATAATCATAGGAATTTTCCTAAGATTTTTGTAAATCTGGCCTCAGATCACCATCTTTACCACTATCAGTATCATCCGTCTTCGCTCTTCCACTCCAGGCTTAGCCTAAAACGCACCTGTTTCACAGATCTCTCCTCAGTCTCACCTACCTGACTCACTGTTTCTTGGATTTTTTTGCTGATCGTTGGTTTCGTTCGTATAGGCCTGTATAATTTTTTTAGCTCATCTATCTCTGTGAGTTAACCAGGGTGGCATAAATCAAATCATAACCGCTGCACTTAGAAACTAGTAGCCTACTCCTGCATGCACAGACCTACTGATCAACTCTGATCACAAACCAGAATTAGATCAATCTGACCTAGTTTACTGGGTTTATAGGTCACGTGTTGCCAGCTGAGCCTCACTGCCCATGGGCTGCTTGTTATTTTGATGTTATTTTGATGATGCAACTTTTGATCCCACGTTATAAACATCGTTAGTCGATGAGGTTCTGAAGCTGATCTGCTCAAGCTCCTGCACAGTGGTCGTGCTCGTGCAGTGACGTCCCGCAGCATCGGTTGCCAGTACTGCAAGTCATGTCCGCGGTTACTTACACAGCATCTGTATCATGTGCCATGAGAACTGCTGTGCTTACCACCTGAAGCAGATGAGACCGATGAGAAAGATCAGAACACCGAATACGACTGCGATCGTCGCGATTATCCACACAGTGTCTGAAACGCAGTAACATGTTTCATGTTAGTTCTGCGTAGACTTGCGTTTAATTTGCTATTGTGGGTGGCCGAACTGCATCAAATTTGGCCAGAACATTTCAACACAATTGGCCAATGCGAGGAATTATTCGATCAATCTTAACGGCCCTGTTTTCAGTGGGGGCAATTTGGAGCTGGCTATTTTTTAGAGTTGTGGAGCGACTTTCACCAAACTTGGGGACGAGATAAGACATTCATCGATGCTCCCAGCGTACCTTTTAGATTTCAGATGTGTTGCTTTATCTGAAACCAAAGAGCCCTAAACTAGACAGGCTCGAAAATCTAGGCCAAATTTCGCACTTTTCACTCCCAGTAGCCTATATTAGGGAATGGCAAACTGAGCTGTGGTTTCAAGCCCAGCATAGGACCCAATCTTTAGAATAATGTTGGTGGGGGATTCAACACATTTTCTCGGCCCATATTTATCAGAGATAGGAGACCGAATTACACCAAATTTTGGAAGCACACAAAACCTTTATCGACGCCGCCTGGTTTTATTTCAGTTGTCAAGTACGTTGCTTCTTTTCGGAATTAGAGCGCCTAAAATGTCAATTTGGGTCAAATTTCACACTTTTGACCCCTTCTAATAATAATTATACGGGGCGAGTGAGCGAAATGTCTTGGTCACAAAGAAGATCATTCATTGGCGCTCCGGCTGGATGATTCAGATTTCCGATATCTTGCTCCATTTCGAAAGCTTATGAAAGGCGACTGATGTCGAAAATCGAGGCAAAATTTCACACTCTTTGGCCCCTTTAAAATTTAGGGGAGGGGTGAGCGAAATGTCTGAGTGAATTTTACGAGTTCGACCTAGGACCTCTTATATAGGCCTACTCTTGACGGCCGTCTCTCGGCATCTAGGAGATTACAGTCTGGGTGTCAAAAAGGACAGAGGTAAACTTTACTACTGTTATCTTGCCGATATTCTTGCTAAGTTTTGTTGTTGAACTGACTTATTCTCTGTTAATAATGCTTGACAAACAGTATAGGCCTACTTCTCGCTCACTTCGGCCTGACGACAGGAAACATTACGGATGCTCCCACATTTGGGGATTTAATTCTTTAAGCCCATAAAAATGTCGCATATGATCAGTGGCGTGGCTATAAATTCTAGCCCTCTCCCAACAAGACGTTGCTTCAGAGTCCTCACCCCGAGGCCTGAACTCGATCAAGCCTACAGGCAGCCGCCGTGGCACTGCATAGTTCACTATGATTACACAGACTCAATTCCGAGTCCGGCAACAACGTAGAAATTGACTAACACTGACTGTTTGCGATCGGCAACACTCCATTCTTGATATCCACTGCAACACATCAACAACGGTAATTCTATTAGACCGCCAGACGAACGTGATGATCCGGACCTCTAGCCTTTCCAGACTTTTGATTTTAGCTTTTTTCTACCTTTTAACCCTTGGGATCTTTACTACCAAGGGTACTAAAAAAGCCGGACGATAGTCACGAGGTCTTCTCTTTTACCTCCTTCCTTTTTTTCTTTATTTCTGACACCGACGCTCTTATCTCCCAGACGGCTCAGTGACGCCCCGTCAAAAGTAGCCTATATCAGGAGTTCTGATCGTAGTTCAAAATTTACTCAGACATTTCACCCACCCCTGCTCTAAATTGTACAGGAGGTCAAAAAATGCGAAATATGGCCTTGATTGTCGACACCAGTCACCTTGGACGCATTGTGGTTTGGAAATGCAGCAACAAGTCGCAAATCTAAAACGTCGCCTGAAGCGAGGATGCTTGGCCTTCGTTCTGATTCAGACATTTCGTGACGTCCATCCGTCCTTTGAGTTTTACATGGGGAATATTTCTAAATTTCGCCTAAATTTGGCCTTGAGGCTATGTATTTTCGAAACGAAGCAACGAGTGTAAAATCTAAAAGTCGCTTTGGAAACAAAATTGACTGGCCTATCTTCCTTCCAAATTTGACGTACGTCGCTTCCCCAAGTCTGAGATCTGACTTCTACCAACTCCCCTCGCTAAACTCGCCCCTCCCTCCCTTAAAAAAACGGGCGAAAAAATTGTCAAATCGCCAATAACTAAGACGCGGATTGTACAGTTTTGTCCAATTAGGTACAGAGTTTGATCACGTGATGCGCAGTCAAACCTTCAGCCAGCCTAATATCGTTCATGTGACTAAAGTTTATCAAGATAAGTCGCTTCAAAGTTTATTATGAGAACCAGAAGATTCTCACGACTAATTAATAAAACATGAGAATGCTCATAAGGCATGCAGACAGAACTAAGATCTGTCCGATGAATGTCGAAAGACGACCATCGACAGATGGGACAGCGACAGAAGAATGAGAGTGAAAATGAAATCTGCAATAAAAACAAAATACTGTACGTTGAAATACATGTAGGTCTACGCGTTGTTTAGTGATAAAACACAAGCGATGCGATACACGTACGAATCAACTACAGTAGACTAGGCCTACGTGTGATTACTACACAAATGTTACTGATATGGACATGCAGTGAAAGCGAGTGAGATGCGGTACAAACCTGCAGACGACGGGCACTGTTGACTAGGACCGGTCCACTGCTTACCATCACACACCAGCGACCACCTCAGTGATGACGTCACACATCGGATGACGGTTGTGTTGCCATGGCGACTGATCGTTGCCCCATCAGGAGCCGAGTCTAGATCGGCGCAGCCGAGCACTACAACCGCAGCAACAACATTCACGTCTACAGTGCAGCCTTTGAACAGTGCCTCTCCCGCGCCAGCAATAGACGGCGAAGGCATAATGTTTTCCGGTAGCCTGTCCGGCCGTCCGTCTGTCCGTTGGCCGTCCGTCAACGCCTATTTCGCCTGACGCGATTAACTTTGTAGACGGGTTTCAATAAAACTTGCCACAAATATTCATCGTATGGGTGGGCAATTGCATTGCTGAAAGCTTTTCAGTGTCAGAAGTCGAAGGTCAAGGTCATGTACAAATGTGTGAATGCTGTAATGGCGGAGGCGATGTGGTGTCGAGGCTCTCTCGTTGTTATTTAAATGTACTGACTAGAGTGATGCTAAAGCTACACGCCGCAGCACTCTTGACACACTCAAAGAAAGTGAACAATGCGTCAAGGGGAAAGTCTTCCGAATCGGTACAGTGCGCTATAACTGGCCCATGTCTGCGCATGCGTCACAGGCCTTCAGCATAGCGCACTGTACCGATTCGGAAGATTTGCCCGTCAAGGGTGTTGATGTGTTGATATTCAGTCGTAGAAACGGTTACGTCGCCTCAGCAGCATGCGCAAGATAATAATGGTAAACGTGGTGGTCACAATCAGTACGTTGATGTCGAAAGTGATGCACAATGAATTAACCGATCAGTTCAGTCTAAATTTAAAGCTTGAACGTTTCTCAACTTTACCGGTTTTCATATAATCCGTGTTTTACGTTCTTTGTGGTGAAATTTTCATATCAGCAGCAAGTTGAATACCTTGGTATTTAAGCAGGAAATAGCGAGTGCGTAAACCGCTGCCAGGTAGAGTTCGTATTTCGAGCGGCGTGTCTTTGCACCGATAAACTTCGCTGATCCTTGTTCTGCTTGCACATATCGTGTCAATCCTGCCGGTCACTCGTTCTTTCACCGTGGCGTAAACCTCGTGACACTGGCCGTTCGCCTTCAACGCTGTCTGCTGCACACCACAGCCTTCTGAGTATTAGTATAATACCATTAAAAGTAGTTCAGCTAACGCAGAGAGACCGCTCTCAGGGTGGGTTAGTTTTGGCCAAACGTGGAAGACTGGAATGGGGAGACAATAATTTGCGGACATCATCGGCCTATCTTCAACCACTGTGACGTAAGTGGCCAGCAAAGCTATCGAATTCGGTGGAAAAACGCAAAATAAGGCCTATTATGCCGTTCAAGGTCATTCAAGGTCATCGAGGAGGGTATCAATCGAAAGCCCGTATGCGACTTCCTATTAATGATTAATACTAACTGGCATCCTATTTCGTATCGTTTCGGAGTTATCGCACTAGCTTATTGTTCAAATTCTGGACACTGCGTTTTTGAGCCACCCTTTGGGGGCTTAGAGACAACGTATGATGTTCATCTTAGGCTCATTGGAAAGCGTGTAGAGGACTTCCTATTAGTGTTAATTGAACTGTTTTCGCTACGTGTTACGGCTGAGGCGCTACGAGCGAAAAGAGATCGAAAATCGGCGATTTGCAAACGGGTGGGTCACCACTGTGACGCGGCTGGCCTTGAAAGAACAAGCAGCCCATGGGCTCTGAAGCTCAGCTGACAGCACAGCCTTTTCTGTGATGACCTATAAATCCAGAACATTAGGTCTGACTGACCTAGTTTCTCGTTTGTGATCAGAGTTCATCAGTAGACCAGTGCATGCAGGATCACAAGTCTCTGTATAGCGGTTATGACATTATGCCACCCTCGTTAACACACATACACATAGAAAACCAGACAGACACACAGACAGCTTTCGACCGGTTTTTAGGCCTACTATTAGCTTAGCTACAGCATTGGGTTTAAAATACTATACAGTCTCAAAATTCAAGGCAAACTACTTACATCGCATAAAATTGAAAAAAAAAACACTTTTGAACGCTAGAATGCAGTGATGGATGAGAAATTTACAGTAGCGATCAATTCGAGGCATTGAACCACAGAGAAGGTACAGTTCGCGACAAGCTGATATATACGTACTCGATGTCTGTGAGTTAGCGTTGAGTTGGCCAGGATGCCTGAGTGTCTGGACACGGAGAAGTCGAACATTGAGATGACGACCGTCTGTCCGGGTCCAGCGTCGACCAACCATGCCGTGTCAGTCGCACCACATCCCGTCTCACCAGTCGATAAACTGGCCAGGTAGCCGGACGACCCTGGCACAGGTACTGGTCTCCCGGACACGCAGTCCTGCCGTCGTGGTAGAAACACTACAACACGATCGAGCAACTGCCAGTTGCAACTTGTCGGCCGTTTGAGCGCCGTGACACACGTGCATTCGATCAAGTTGCGCCATTTTGTTGCGCAACTGTCCCGCGTTTTACATTGATGAAACGAACGCACGCAAGCCATGCAACAAATTCGTACAATTGTATTCCGTTATGTTTTACTCGGCGTTTGTCTGTGTGCTCATTTGTCTGTCTGTCTGTCTGTCTGTCTGTCTGTCTGCCTCTGTCTGTTAGCAACTTCAAGCAAAAACTACTGATCGGATCTTCTTGGAAAATTTTGCCGCAGATGTAGCCTACAGTGTGTATCTGTGATCAGGGAAGAACTGATTAAAGCTTGGAAGTCATCCGCGTCTAGATCCAAATCCAGGAATTTGTTGAAGGATTCTTCAGCATATCTCTGAAAAAAACAGGTCGGATCTTCAGGAAAATTTTACCATAGATTTATTTTTGGACGAAGTAGTCATCCGACTCTTAATCCGCCTTGGCGGAGGTCTGTGCTCCTGTGTATTTATTGTGTAGTACTGTAGGATCTGCACACATAAAACGGTTATTATTTTAATGTCAATGCCTCCGACGCCTATTAGTTGTGCGTGTGCGTCTGTCTGTGCATCTTTGCGTGAGTTTGTCTGTCTCTCTTGACTGCCCGTGAGTCTACCTTTTCACTTTTTATCTCCTAAATAAATAAAGGTATTTTAATGAAGCTGATCTACCATGGTCCACATGACACTGATGACATTTCAAGGTCATGGATTCAAAGATCAAGGTCAGACACAGGCACTGATGGCCACAGAAATCTTGTGAATTCGACAGCTCGTAAACCATTGAATGGATTTCAACCAAAACTTACGCAAACACTTCTCATAGAACTGATTAGGTTTAAAGTCCACTGGGTATTTTTATTGCTTGTAATGTTTCCTTTAGCTGCTCTACAGGTCACGCCAAACGTAGCTTTTACCGTGCAGCGAATGCAATTTTTGCCAAGATTGGTCGCTTTGCCTCAGAGGAGGGAATACTGGGGTTGGTTTTTAATGTTTACCAATCCTTCCTTACTTATGGATTGGAGGTGTATGTGTGCAATGCCTAAAAGAGTATTGCAGTCTCCCGATTTCAGAGTTAATCGTGTTTCTAATGAAGCTATTTAACAGTTTTAACACATCAACTGAACTGTGCAGGTATTTCTTCGATGTCGAGTTACCATCTCTACAGCTTCAGATACGTTTTTTAGAATTCTTTGGCAAATGCTGCTAATGACGATAATGCTTTTTAACGCTTAATGACTGTTAATACGTTCTGCATTGCGTCCTAGTTAAGGCTATTTTGGTTGTTACTGTATGTTGCTCTTTCTGTGTGTTCTCTGTCATTCTGGTGAATAAAGATGAACAAAGATCAAGGTCACAGAGAGGTTCTCCAATGGAGGCATTCCAATCGACAGTTTGCCGTTGACCTCTATCTGGTTGGTTTCTGAAGGTCAGGCTTGGCATTGTACACCGTTACAACCCTAGCAAAAGAAAACAAATCTCACCTTTGACACAAGTGAAGCTGGCCCTGAGAAATCGTGTGAGATCTTTGGGACAGGGATGACCGACGTCGAACGGTTTATAGGGAATGTCGAGTTTGCACTCACGACGTCCGGAGCAGCGCACGTCAGACTGCAGCAGAACGTCACTGTGACAGCCGACGTAGCCGTAGTCGCGCTCGATGCAGCGTCCTCCAGCCATCCGACCGTACACGGCCGTCTTCATCACGACCAGCTGGTCGCGTCTGGGACATGACGCCTGGAACGTGTCCCACTGACAGTAGTCGCTCGCTGTGTTCACACATGATACATCTCCACGGTCTCACTGCTTTAAAACTAGCAGCAAAAGTTTTATAACAGTTTATTTTCAGATAGCTGACTGAGCAAGGTTTAACGTCCCACCAACGCGACAGGTTTTTACGGGTCAAACGACCCAACCAACAGTGTCAAAGCACTGAAGAAAGATGGGGTCCTAAGGATTAGGCTTCAATCCCATCAGGCCTACAACACATATGCAGTTGACAAAGAAAACACAAAATACAAACACATAAACACAAATGAATCTACACACAGTGAAATGAGCCTAGTGTGACAGACCCAGTCCAGAGAACTGTAAGAACTGCTCATCTAAGTGTACTCATGAGTGACTGTGCCCAACTTCAGTACACAATATGACACAGAACAGTTCTCACAACTACTGCACTGGCACTTGATGGCGTTTGTCACAACGAGGAACGATTTTCGATATACCGTATTGAAGTGTGTTCGCACAAATGCAGTCTTCTTCAATGTGCCGCGTCATCTACGGCAATCATGTGTCTTCGGTCGCCTCAATCAGCATGGAGCCAGACTTTCTAAATGTTGCCTAACTTGCCTTCTTTGACGTTCTCTTGCTTCTCTTTACCTTCTATATTGCCGCTAATTACTAGTTTTCCAAACCGTTATTCTTTATTACGTGATCAAGATATTCGCGATGTCACTTGCAATAGGCGTACACAACAAGCTGAGCTACCGCAGAGATAGCGCACGTCGCCGCTCATTCAATGTCATTACTTTGATACCGATCGAAATTCCGTATGCGATTTAATATTAGTGCTAACTTGCCTTCTACTTTACAGCGTTTTTCATTTATCGCGCAGTATTTGTCAAATTATTGCCTTTGATAAAGGTGCCTCTCGTTAATGTACTCGTTCTCGGTAATCTCTCTGACTGTCGACACAAATCATATATTGCCAAAAACTAGATTCTTTGGGCTACAGTTTTGTCGCAGACAATATGGGTGTACAATTTGACACGGCTTTAAAACCCTGCGCACTTTGAGTTACTGCGCATTCAGCGCAGTAACTCAAAGTAATGGTCATTACGCCGTTCAAGGTCATTCAAAGTCACCAATTTTGATACCGATTGATAGCGTGTGCAACTTCCTATTAGTCAATAATACTAACTTATATCCTATATTGCACCATTTTCAAGTTATTGCAGATTATTGGTCAAATTTTTGCTGTCGACAGGGGGTACCTTTCTTCAACACGCTTGTTCAGGGTGAACCCTAAATTCAGGATTACACAATTTGTCATCACGAAACTAAAAACATCACTCAAACAGAAGGTGAGAAATGTCGTTCGATATCTTGAACCATCTAGGTGTGGATCACAAGCGTGCTAAACAGACGGACGGACGGTCAGACAGACAGCAATAGCGCGCTCTAACATAGACGCACGGTAAAAATAACGGTGAATACCAGATACACCGTGAGCCATAAAAACGTGCCACTTCGTTTTCGACTATACTACTGGCGTTTCTTGAGCGATTGTTACACTTTTCGTACCAGTGGAAACAGGACTGAATACTCTAATTTTACGTAATGGCCTGATCACGTCAACTTACTGCTTCCACCCAAAAAGACTACGGAATATGATATATCCATTGCAAATACCTCCTTCCACAGTGTAATTTTTATCTTTTAGAACGTTTTAACGTTGTTACCGCGCAGCATGGAAGGCAGACGGGGTCTAGCGATGAGAATTCTGTCTGTCTGTCCGTCTGTCCGTCCGTTCGACACACGCGTGTATTGTGACAAAACTGTAGAAAGATCTGTCCAGATTCATATACCATACGAAAGATCATTTAGCCTAGTTTTCTGAGAAGAAGAATGGTTGCTGGGGGGCCGCGACCGCTTCTACGTGAAATTTGGGGTCAACCGGCCCCCGTTGGATCAAAATCGCCGATTTTGAACCGATAATCGCTCGTAGCACCTCAGCCGTAACACCTAGCGAAAAAAGTTCAATTAATGCTAATAGGACTACGCGCTTTCCAATGAGCCTAAGATGATCGTCGTACGTTGACCTTAAGTCCCCCAAAGGGGGTCTGAAAAACGCAAAATTGCCAATTTGCGTAAAAATTGGACTTCGCTTGAAGAAAGTCTGCTACAAAGTTTCTTTGTGTGAAAACTGTCAGCGGCAAAGTTGTAAGGCATTCATTGGCCTAACTAACCGTGCAAAAA
>Ga0049105_1000866_pt1 | contig 12016 bp, 9 predicted proteins | sample WorMetvaBAHAMAS1_FD_61260 | JGI IMG/M metagenome (GOLD analysis project Ga0049105, IMG submission 61260) | Worm MetaG Olavius vacuus BAHAMAS.1 | ecosystem: Host-associated > Annelida > Digestive system > Unclassified | place: Germany: Marburg | collected 2013-04-09 | reverse complement strand
TATGTGTTTTATTTTTTTTCACCGGTTATTTATTCTGTTCATGTGTACATTTATTTTGTGTTTTGTACTTACAGTGTGTACTGAGGAAAATGGTTATACACAGTGAACCATAAAAAAAACGTGACATTTTATTTTTGACTATAACTTTGGCCAATCTTAACCAATTTTTATACTTTTTATATCATTTTAATCGTGACGAAATTCTACATGCGACTGTAGTAAAATTTACCACATCACCTTAATTGTATGCGCACCTTACTTCGTAAATTTAAATAACAACACTTTTCAGTTAAAAACGCTATTATTCTTTGTTCATTTACGTTCACAGCAAAAGAGCACAGAAAGTCATCTCCAGTTATCAAATTTACAGCATTTTCATATTAACATTGTTATTTTGAGAGTAGCAATCATAAGTAATGTTCAAAATGTCCGCCTTCAGTATCGACACAGGCTGACAGACGACGCCTCCACTCGTCGATGGCGTGGTTCACAACATACTGGTTCAGTTCGCACCACACGGTAAAGTGTGCACATAAATCGGGTTATGTGATAAATTTTATTATAGTCGCATGTAGAATTTCTTCACGATTAAAATGATATAAAAATTATAAAAATCGGCTAAGATTAGCCAAAGTTACAGTCCAAGATAAAATGTCACGTTTTTTATGGTTCAGTGTATACTGAGCTATCATTAGTAACTTTGACAAATTACTGTCTGTTGCAGTTGTTATGAGTCATCGATCATTTTCTGGCAAATATGCAAACTTTCATGTCAGTGGAATGTGTATGTAAAACGATTACAGTCACTTCGGATTCATGAGACAGTACCGGTAATGCTTTCCCTGTCAGAAAATGATGAAAAAGTTATCTTGGTCTGATAGCAGTATTTTTTTATTGTAATATGATGATGTAATCAGAACACTATAAACAAAATACATAACAGCAGGGCATCAGACCTCTAGAAAGTTCTGCTGTGTTTCCCATACTCTAAGGGCCGCGACACACGACCAGTCATTGTCAAAGTGACGACCTACATTGTGTCGCGGGCTTAACCTGTGGTGTAATGTCTCCAGAATCAGTGTTAACCAAAAAAATTGGAGAGAAGAATTTGTCTAAGTTACTGGTGGTAGTTTAGCATGTCTACTTTTTTGCAATACACGGTATAGCTTTAATATTTTACGGATGTAGTTTTTCTTTAACAATAAGTAAAATCCCATACTGTATATTGGAATTCTTTTGTGTAACATTTGCTTATAATTTATATTCTTTATCATATACCAACTACCACCTGGTGTACGTAATGTAGTCTTTGTCTTTAAACATCTACTATGATGGTTAGTATCAGTGAACTGTACGTTTTAGTAAGCTGCCATTTTGTGCAAGTGAAGTGATACTGTAACACTGTTTAGTTCTGTTTCCTTTAGAAATATGTTCGGACTTTAATTGCAAGAGCAGTTATGTGCTGTGTTGTTTTAAGTGGTCGATTATTTGCTGCCGTTTTTTTGTGTTTGTTACTGCAACAAGTCTGTTGTTGTGCAGTCAGTATGTTCGACTTTACACTTTATTACTAACTTGGTTTTAATTAAAACTTTTGCAGCACTTATTGGTGTCTACTTTTTTGCAATAGGCTTTCAGCCTGTTTTCATTCATTTATTCCCTCACAGTATTGATTCTGAAGTACTGTATAGATGTCCCTCGTACAGTAGAAACACAATGGGTGTGATATCTGTACTAATGATCTCTTGCATTTGAGGAACAACTCGAACACTACTAAATTGCATGCACATACTTCCGTCACAAAGGCCTTTAGCAGGTCAAGTGAGCATAAGTAATCAGTGTTCTACAAAATCTTGGCAAATTGCTGAATGCCATTTTTCGAGTCCGGATGCTCTTCCTAAGGTGACATTAAAGCACTTAAAGTCCCCTGTAACAAAATGCTGATGATCATTGCTGCCTCAGCATGCTTACTGTCTAAATCTGACACATTCACGTGTTGTGACATGGACCAAAACTCATTTGAATGACGAGTCTTTTGCTGTTGCTGGTCCGTGGGTGTGGAACATGATGCCAGTTCTGTTATATTTGGTGGATAATGATCAGTGATGCGAAGAAGACCAAAGTTGTCAGACCAAGACCGAGGGCAGACTTGCAAGAACAAGACCAAGACCAAGACGAAGAATGCAGCTCACAAGACCTGGCCAAGACAATTAAGACTAGTGCTGCACCACCAAAAACCAGACTTTCTGCATGACAACAGCAGTAATACATGACAGTTTACATACATACATACATATAGTATTTAGAGAGCGCTCAGGTCGAAAATGAATCAGAAGCAATGGATAGCTCTGGTCCGTGCTAGTTAGCACCACCATATGCTGCAAGGAACAGTGAGGCCAGGATTAAACCAGTTCTAAACAAAGGGAACAGAAACAGGAAAGGCCTGCAATACAAAAGTAGAACTAACTGCTGGCCTTTGAATCCGGTGGGTGGAGGATGACCTCAGTTCCGTGGCTGACTGATCGTTTTAAGAGAATGTCTTGCAAGTATGAGGACAGCATCGAATGTTTAAAACTGCAAAAGAAACATAACAAGACGAGCACTACAAATTTTGTTTTAATTCAAAGACTCCAAGTACGAGATTCAACTAATTACAGTGTCAGTTGTAACAATGTGTTCAGTACCTATCTAGTCATGGCAGGCAACACTGGCAATGTTGTTGTTAAGGTGCTTATTGCATCGTAACAGCACCATGTTACATCTTCTAAGTTCCAAGGGTGCATAAAGAGGCCTCAAATCACTCAAAACTTTTTTCAAATGGAGCAGAAAACAGCTGATCGACTACATGTCCTAGTCTACAAAATCGTTGGCTTCTCATCAGCCCAGTTGCAGACCAGACACGTAGTTACGAGATCTATGTAGTGGCCTTGCTAATGATAAGGGCACTCGGCAACACAGATGAGCAGTGCTGCCGATCTCCAGCACTTGTGTGGCTGTATGAGGCAAACGGATGTTCGTCAGCGTTCGGCACTGGGTTGTTCTGAGCTGCTATATGCACCTTGGAATTTTCCAACACTGAGATCATAACTTACAAGACCAAGACCACAGGTGAAGAAACTAAGACAAGATCGAATTTTGTTGGGCCCAGACCGGTCTTGTAATAAGACCAAAGTCTCGGACCACATCACGGATAACGATGTGCACTTTGAAAGACATTTTTTTTTACTTTTTAGGCACCATGTATGAATGCTCTTACTTATAATATAACTGATGGACTGGTCAAAGCTTCCATACAAGCCATACGTGTATGTTATTTTCTGTAACTTGAAAAGACAATACTTTGATAGTTTAATAAGCTACCGGTACCTGAACTGCAGTATCGCTGCCTGCAATAAAACAGATGCTGCCACATCTTCGCATCAGGCGTGTACAAACGTCATGAAGTTGCAGTAAAAACTATCATATATCTCAAACTAAAATGCTCCAACAGCATCGGACTACAAGCATTTGCAGTATATACTGCATCATCACACAGCACATGCAGAAAACTGTCACACAACCACCCTGAATCAGTACCGTTTCGCTCACTGTGGAACACGCATACATGGAAATAACAAATGATGTAAAAGAACAACTCTTGCAAAAACTGCAGTCCACTCCTTTTAACTGCAATGCTAAACTCGGCGTCAGTTTCAACAACGACCTTCCTTGATTGACGAAGATATAAATTATATAACAGATTCTCGAGTTCTCAAAATAGAGAAACTTGTCTGCATTGGAGACGCTGTGCTAGCTGCAAGCAACAGCATGTGCAGACCACATCGCTGCAGTGCTTCACCATAATTTCAACGGGCTGTAATTTTCTGACCTTAGGCCAGAGTACCAAAAAGAGCACGTCACCGCGAATTGTGACCATTCTGCAGATTGTGTTTCAATTCAATCACGCCTTTTTTCGGGGAGAAGCTAGCACAGACTTCAGTGGGAAAGCATAATAAGAAGAAAAAAGCATCTGCAGTAACAACAGGGTGCCTGCGTCTCCAAGCAGAAACAAATCACAAAAACAACCATTTAATGATCACTAAACAGCAGTCTACGTAATATACATACACATGCAGATGTCAAAGGGGTGCAGGCTGTAACCCTCCTCTTAGAAGCCCCTAATCTCTGAAAAAAACCGTATATAATATATAACTTCAACATCACTACTACAGTGATTATCAGTTTTTTGCAGTACAAAATGCAGCAGATCAGATTTTATAATCAAGATGCAGTGAGTACCAGATCTTTACAGCTACATCTTAAACATTTTAAGAGAGATGCCATTACGTTATCCTTAACCATGCGTGCACTATACCAAAACAAATATGTTGTCAAACTGTTTTTACTATGCCATAGCCTCATCATTGTAGTTTCCTAGACCAAATATTGTGGCAAAATTCTAACAAATTGGCCTACGCTGAGGTCATTAAATATAGATAAGCAGTTAAGCACATGTGACTTTTTTTCACAAATATTGTGGCTGACTCTGAAATGAAGTCTACGTAATCCACTGAAAAGTGTAACTACAGATCACTTTCACATTGCAAGACTAGCATCATTTCTACTTAAGCAAACCTGCCTAAATACAATATCTTTTAAAATATAGCATAGGATGCAACTATCATGGAACAAAACATAAAATCATAAGGATGCCATCATTTTCAATAAATACCCAAATCGAAGTTTGATGCTAAGTACAGTGTTGGCTAGTAAGTAACCCATTACAAGCAACAAAGTTACAGCAGTGTGTTACTTAGTACTGAGTAACTGTAATGAGTTACATTTTCGGAAACGTAAATAGCTCCAAAGATAGTTGTATAGTTGTTCTTAATCCAAAATCAATGCCATGGCATTTCCGAATTTAATATTTCTCAACCATGCTACTTTTTTGAAATGTTAAAAGTAACTATAAAGTAAAAAGTTGCTTGTAAAGTGTACCAGCAACTGCAACAAGTAACTTGTGCTTCTGTTATTCACTAACTTGTAACTGTGAGAAGTTACTTTGTAAATGTGACTTACCCAACACTGTTTTACACACAAGAAGAACATTACCAAATGACACCAAACATCACAAGGTTTTTCCATGCGGTCACTAGTTAGAAATCTGTTGGCATGGACCTATGTTGAGCATCAGCAGTCATGTACAACACTTCCACCATTTACAACCACTCTAGCAACTTGCGGTTCCAGCAATGGTAACCCATTAGTCTGTATGACATCATCGTGGCAGTCATTCATTAGCTCGTCTGTAACATCATCATCGCAGCTGTTTGTATCTACAGTTGCTATGGCATTTCGGTACTGCATCTTCAACGAAGCTACGTCGCAAATACTGTTCACGCTTTGGCAGTGTGAGCTATCATCGACATTCACTAGCAGTTTCGGTGAAGCAGGAGGTGACGATATTGTATGGCCGACTGAGCATAACTGCTGTGTCCTACCGCAAGCACAGTTATCTTGCGTCAAACATAATTCACGAGTGTCTGGCAAAGAAAATGGTAAATCTTTTGAATCACTTAATCTTTCACTGGATGCCGGCTGTATCTGTTCAACGTCGTCAGATGCAGTCAAGTAGACAAAGAATGACTGATGTTCTCCATCATAAGCTGCAGCAGAATCGTCTACATTCACGGATTCCGAAACATTGACATCAGCACGCAGTTTCTTCACTGGTCGCTCCTCTTCTTTCTGTCCACAGCCAGCTTTCACATTGGAATCACTCTTTCCAGTATCATTCTACAATATATATTCAATTAAAAATGAATCAACATGTCAAATATGGAACTCTTTACTTCAGACATTTGTCAAATCACCAGTTCAGTTGTTCAGATACTATTAACGACCACCATTAAACTGATCTGATCAACGAACTAGTGCACTGCATTATTATTCAAGGATTTTGGCATTTACAGTGCAGTGTGTTATATCAGTCATCAGAGTAGGTCAATAACTTCAGCTGCAGTAAGTACAGTTCTTTACCTAGGTCCTTTTAATGTTATCATCACACATATAAACAAGTAATTGGTGATTTTGCAAAAATCTCTAGTAATGCATTTAGGATTTGGTCAGCCTCAGATTAGCATCGATAATGATTCAATGACGATAATAATAATAAAAACAATTCAGCCAGCCTTGATGCTACTCTGTCAATCAGTACGCCTCCACGGCAAGCACACTGGCCGTAAGTCGACGGGTATCCTCAGCCGGAAAAGTGCATTTGTCCTCTATGACATTGACCATTGACCTATAGCCTTGAAAATCATTTCAGAAATGCCCAGTCAGTGTTACATGACAAATATTTGCACCAAGCTTGACTGAATTCCTTCCACTAAGTACGGAAATACAGTGCAATGCAAAACAGGTGTTAATGGACTATGGTGAAATAAACACAGATGGTCAGCTGGATGGACAACTGCCCACACAGTGCCTCTTAATGCCTACTGCTGACGGAAAAGGCATAATCTCTAGATGGTCTTCGACAGTGAACAGTTGATTAGTCCGTCCGCTGGAAACGTCTGTGAACTTCATGTTTGAACACATGATCTTCAAAATTCTCAGAGTGCTTATCTAACCATATTTGACTTTGACCTTAAAATCTAATGAGTTTATCTCTATCCCCAAATGCATTTAAGTTGTAAATTTGGTGAAAGCAGTTTGTAAGATATTGTGTTCACAAACTTTTAGAATGTGATTATACACAGTCAGCCCGGTGTCTAACTGCCGGTGAATGCATAAAAATAAAAAAAGAATACCACTAATAGCAAAAACAAAAACACCTGCCTCGTTCAGAAAATGCACCAAGCCAAGACTTCTCTTGAATGGACCTTTGCGTGTTGCGGATTTAGTGCGACTGGTTGCCCACCAGTCCAGAATATGCTCTGAATCAGATGTCTTATAAGAGGTGCTGGAATTCTGCTGACATGAAGCTTCCAATACAGGTACAGATGTTTGAGAGTTTGTCGGCGTTACTCTGTCACTGGCTTCAACATCACGTTCTGAGATCATTCGCGGCGGACTGTCCTCGACCAAGTCAATAACGGTGACATTATTGACATGATCTTCAACTTGTAAATCTAACTTCTGCTCACTGTCCACCGGCGGTGGCAACGCAGCACGGCTACTGAAGTATTTCCGTATATCAGTGGACGGAGATCGAGGTGGACTCGATGATTCCAATGTCAGACTCTTCTTCTGCCGCAATGCAACAGGACTCTTCTCTTGTGAAGCTGTTCTACTCCTAGAAACTGATGGACTTCTCGCTGGCACGGATGCCATCATCATACTTGGTGAAAGCCAGCTATCTAACGTCTTTATTTTGGGCCTTCTGTGAAGTGCACGGCGCTCCGACAACCACCGGTCTAGTTGTCCGTTTCCAAACAGCAGTTTAGCATCATCTCTGTTGACCTGTGGCACATCGTGTGAAGTGTCTGTCGCATCAAGTGATGCTTCTGTGTCCAATGGCACTGACTGGAGTTCATCAACTGTATGTGGGCTGGTGGAAGTTGCAATAACAGCATCATGTGTCACAGTCTGCAATCAACAGCAACAGACAAATTAAACACAAAGCATTACAAATCGGCTAAGATCGTTTTCCGTTCATCAGTTAATAGCTCTCACACGAAGACACAATTCGTCTGTGTTTTTCGTAAAGTCTCTTCAATGTTGACAGTCTATTGCGAAAGAGATGATAAAATATCCAGCTGAGCTAAACAGCTGTTCACTGTACTGTATGTTTTCTAAGTGATGTGACTTTAATCCACATTTAACGAATAAATTTTTTAACAGTTGAACAGTTTTTGTAGTGATTAATCGTGCGATTAATACTAATATCATCACCTCAACCTCAATAACCTCTGACATAGTTGGCAGGGTGTCGAAAACAACAACTGGCCTGCATAAAATTCTCTTTTTGAAGCATTTGGCACATTTAGTATAACAGTGAAAATGCTGAAGAGTTGGCCAGTTAAAGAAAAACCAAGTCGAGTAGTAGCAATAGAAGCAGCAGCAGTAATAGTAGTAACAGAAGGATTTGTATCAAAACATCCCAGTTGTTCACAAGCAAAGCTAGTAAATAACGAGCCGGGCTATTTTGAAGTTTGCAGCTTGCATATGTTATTTCACAGCATACTGCTAACGAAATGTACAATTAACGGACAACTTACGTCTTTAACAGGCGAAGACAGATCCAGATCTTCCACACCCACAACACAGTCTGCATCATTTGTTGAAGCCGAAACAACTTGATCTTCAATAAGCAATGGAACAACGTCATCTTCAACAACTGACTCAGACTTTGAGCATTCTACAGGCGACGATGCAGTCAGTTCAACATTGTCGGCTACTGTGTCAACCCAACTCCTTTCGAACACACCAGCACGCATTGTCTTCAGGCCACTGGCTGGCGTCGGAGACGATTTATCAGGTGTCTTAAGTGCCTGTGTCGAACTGTCTGTAGGTGAAACCACCATCGTTAATGTTGATGCCGGTGGGAAGCTAACGGCTCTTTTCAGCCGGATAATCTGCACTGCTCGGCCATGGCTCAACAAGCGCCGTCGCCGACTGCTCTGATCCTGTCGCACCTTCTGACCAAGGCTTAGCGAGCGACCGCGCAGTTTTACGGCCGAGTTGTTTCTGAGCGTTTTCACGGCCAGTTTATCATCAGCTATGTCTTCTTCGGCAAATTTCAACACCACCGGCTGCAGTTTTCTCTCCGCTGAACTTTCGTCGTGCCTCTGAGCCTAAAATACATGCATTAACAACTTTACATCACGAAATTAGTTAGTTTATGTCAATTTTATGCAGTAACAGTAATCAATATGTAACACTGAATGAATTATTAATGTGACATCTGAGCGAACCTAGGCAGCGAAATTTGCATGAGGGGGCCATGGTCCCCAGAATTCTTGACAGGATCTATCCTGGACCAGTTTTTCATATGATACGATGCATGGGGACAGGTGATAAATCAACTAATTATCTTTGATTATCAAAAAAAATATGAAAGCAGTTTTTTTTGGAAACAGTTTTGGAAATTTAAAAGTCTTTCCAATGGTGAAAAAAAGTTATAGAAAAATGGTTAAGTTACTGCCACAAGTTCACCGTCTAGTATTTCTGGGAGAATTACGTCAAGAAGCTTAACAACTTTCGTCTTTCACTCCGTATGCTGAAAAACATGAACAAGTCTAACAACCTGGCTATCATTTGCATCATCATCATCGTCATCATCATCAGAATGAACCGGCGGTGTCCATTGCAAGCAGTCCTGGTTCAACACGAGCCGATCACTTTGCCTCGTCCTTGACACGTGGTCATCCACCACTGACCAATCCACTGACAGACAGTACCTGCAGACAAAACATCTGATGACAAAATTCCAGGTTATGCTTCAGTACTAGACACAATCAGTCAAACTCAGCAGATTAAATGCAATTTACTCACTTCAAAACTGCTGTAGTCTCCAGCCAACTGCAAGCATCATCAGCCAATAAGAACGGCTGTGCAGAATAGCCACTGCTCACTAGAACAGTTGCCTAATTTACGCAGAGCATGCACAGACAGCTCTTTTCACAAGTTTCCAGCACACACACTGAATTCGATATTTTGTGTCATATAGAATATCGAATAACACTTAATCATATCAGTCATTAATTAGGTTTACATTCTGCCGTTAATTTTGTTTATACACTGTGTCCGGGAAAAAAAGTGCCACTTTATTTTTGCCTGTAACTCCGCGAAATTCTAACCAATTTTCAAAATTCTTTTACCATCACGCTCTGCAGTAAATTTGCAGTAAAGTGGTCATTAAATATCCTACCATAATTTTCACACGTCCCTAAACTACCTTGCAAAACTTTTGTGCTCAAAAATCGTAAATTACATTGCCCGGAAAAAAAGGTGCCACTCGTTTTGTTTGTATATTTCAGATAATTTTGCATCTGATTTCGTACTTTTTGGCATGTTCTATCGCAATGGACCAAGCAAGCAGGTGGGTAAATATTTTTCTTGCTTACTTGGCAATGCTGTGACCAATGATGACATTATTGTGACGTCACAGCAGCGATTCATCAGTGGCGTAGTCGTTTTGTCAGCTTGTGTGCAGGCTGGCGGTGGACATTTTGAACATCATTTTAGTCACGCATTGTCCATATGCAAACTTGTTGACTAATTTTATGCTAAAATGTGTGAATTAACACTACAAATGATTTTACTGTGTAATTGTTCATTGTCATTAAACGTTTTTAATATAGGCCTGCAATGTAATTTACAATTTTTGAGCACAATAGTTTTACAAGGTAGGGTAGCAACGTGGGTGAATGATGGTGGGATATTTAATGATTTCTTTATTGCAAATTTACTGCTGAGTGTGAGGGTAAAAGAATTGTGAAGATTGGTTAGGATTTGGCAAAGTTATGGCAAAAAATAAAGTGGCACCTTTTTTTCCGGACACGGTGTATATGTAGCAAATGTTGATGCTTGTGCCCGTATAGTGCAATATCATTATAGTGAAACTGTAATTCTCTAAAGTAAGTGCTTATTCGGTCATTTATTTATGCTGGCAGAAACTCTGTTTATGTCTAATTCAATAAGATATTCTATATAATACAGAATACCTGATTACGTCGATGTGCCAGAAATACTATCTACATTAATTACGCACCTGGAGTGTTATAGATAAGTATTTTTGTGCAACAAAATATAACCCGAGTGGGCTTATAACAGAAACTTTAAAAATGGTAGTTAGTTCAGTGGCATGTACATGCAACCGGCCCAATATCAACAGTTATTTTCCAACAGCGACTAACACCATCATGACAGATGTGGACACCACAAGACACACACAAACCTGTCTTCTTCACATTGCAAAATGTTGAGTGTATGCAGGGTAGAAATGATATCGGCCGAACAGACTCCGGTACACTCCGACATTTCTACGCACAAATTGTATTTTCTCCTTTTTAAGTTTTAGCTTTCATTCCAGCAGAAAACAGAGCCTAGCAGCTACTTTGTCGACTCTCAAGTGCAGACAACATACACCGAGAGAAACTGTTTTAATGGACATATCCAGGTTGACCTGGGTTAGTCTGTAGTCCACACATCTTTCTATACATTCTGGAGAAGGTCAGAATATGCTTCTGGGAGTGCTTACTTGATCATATTTGCTCTCGCTGTGACATTGACCGGTGACCTCGAAATCTAATCAGTTCATCTTTGAGCTCAACTGCGTCTTTCTAAAAGTGGCACAGGCATAAATGAGTCCAACTAGTCTTAAGTTCATGGCTGACATATAGCTAGCTAGCTAGCATTCTGTTTTGTGAGGTGAAAGTGACGTAACTAATTAGGTGAGGCAGACATGCTGTACTAACAGTTTGACATTGATTTTGTGCTTCGGTGATAATTAACGACAATGCATTTCGGTATGCCAAAGTTGTGAACAAATACTTGCAGACGGCTTTTCTGTTCAAAATTCTGCATACCTGCCACAGACAGTTGGCTACTGTCACGATGAGAATGCAGATAAGAAAGCACAACAGATTTCCAATATGACTCGTAAGAGACTCTGCCAAGGTCAGACAGAGGACGTTCAGGAGAACCTGGTTGACCTTCGACCCGTGATAGAAGGTAGCCTACAATCACAGCCAATACAAACAAGGTTAATGATAAAAATGCACAATAAAACTACACAATGTCTCAAAAATGCACAATAAAACTACACAATGTCTCAAAAAACCCGGATGCAAGTTACACTTTTCAATCAACTCCAACAAATCTGGACCAATATTACTAATTTGCATACAAGGAATAATGATAATCGATTACAATAGCAATAATAATAATGACTTCATTTATATAGCGCGAATTAAATATCTTCAGATGCGCTCATGGCACTCAAACAAATAACATTTCAGTCTCTGCCCAAACGACTGCAGTGACCACAAAGGTAGTCATAGGTCAGCCGGCGGACTGTTCCATATTCTGGCTG
>Ga0049105_1000865_pt1 | contig 12019 bp, 8 predicted proteins | sample WorMetvaBAHAMAS1_FD_61260 | JGI IMG/M metagenome (GOLD analysis project Ga0049105, IMG submission 61260) | Worm MetaG Olavius vacuus BAHAMAS.1 | ecosystem: Host-associated > Annelida > Digestive system > Unclassified | place: Germany: Marburg | collected 2013-04-09 | reverse complement strand
AACTATGTATGATGGAAAATAGAAACGGAGTACAAAAAAGTCGATAATTGATTTTTGAGCGCGTCGCCGTGAACGTTGTGCAACTGCATTGACGACGGCAATATCCTCGGCAACCACAGCGATACAGACACAGACACACAGACGCACACACACAGTGACGAGGAGACAGAGACGAGTCCAGGAAATTGAAGCACGGAATGTTGGTGGTCTGATTGCAAACCGGTTTATTGCCATTTCGACTGATAACGCGGTAATATTCTGCCGAGAGACGACCGTAGACCAAACGACCGCTCAGGCCGCTTAGTCTCAATTCGTCCCGGCTGCTGCTGCTGCTGTGAACGCCGTTGGGCAGTGATGCGGTCCCTGTCTCACAGTACATTGCATCAGTAGAATTTAGACGAACATTCTCGACTTTTTCACACAAGAAGCTCGGCTACCGCAGAGACAGCGCGCGTCGGCGGTCGTTACGCTGTTAAAGGTCATTCAAGGTCACTGATGTTAGGGCACCCTGCTTGCTTCCGAAATATTTTACATCGTTTTAAAAGCATATGATTCACACCTACATAGTTATGTGTTTTTTTTCTGCATTTGGTGCGAAGTCCACTGAATTTACTTCTTCTCGTAATAATAAATATAAACTCTTTATTTTAGTGTCATACTTCACCGTGTGTACGTTCCGGATTTTTTCAATGAGCATGTTATCAGTATCTGGAATTGCTTGTGTGATACTGTTAACTTTAATTCGTTTTCTAATGTTTAAACTTAGTAATCAACGTGTCGATTTTTCAAATATTCTTAGATACAATATAGCTAACCGAGTTTACTGGTATTGTTTTTAAAATGTTTTATCTGTTTATTTTTTTGTGATCATTTGCTAATACGTGTCGTGTACCTATGTGTGTTGAACGTAATTAAACGAAATCAAACTTTAATTAAGCGATATCTAGCTCTGCTCTTTCTCTTTTACTCGTGCATGCCAATGGCACATAAAGCCTCTACGTAGTGTCTTCATGCCGTCTAGTCAGCCGCTATTGTCCTGACTTCTTGCTATGCATGATGGCTATCCATGTAAAGGTAAAGCCGAGCACTTGTATAGCGCCTTGCATGGTCTAAGACCACTTTAAAGCGCTCAGGCATGGATCACACAGTTTTATCTGCAATAAACACCATGCCTGCCTTTTACCTCGTAAGCGTTCACCAGATGGCGCCTCCACCGATTGAGGCGGTAAACATCTAATTGCAGCTCACTACTCATTTATCGACCCCAAAAGGATGAAAGGCTGAGTTGGCCTAGTTGGCTGATCTCCAGCGGACGGTTTACACACATAGTGGTCACCCGTCCTCTGAAGGTCGAGCGCAGGACAGGGTCAGTTCGCCGGCCAAAGACCGGCGTTCCGCCAACTGTGCTACGCAACCAACCACGTGGTCTCTTTCTATCACAACAGTTCTTTTCCAAATCACGTTTCGTCTGCCGACTTTTCTCTTTCTTTCTGGCGCTAAGTTTAGTGCTGTCATACAATGATTTTCATTCTCTTTTCGTAATATGTGTCCAGGGCATTGCCGTCATCTCTTTCCAATCACTGATTCTTGTGTAATGGCTCAGATTTAATAATATATTCTTTGCTGCTCTTCATGTTTGGTCAAAAGATCCTGAAGGTCTAGCAGCACGCAGGGAGATAATTTTCTTCCATTTACACTCATACACAGCCGAACAATTAGCTAGTTGCCTAATTTAGTAATTTATGCACGGGCACTCGTAGAATATGTAATTTTCATCTTCGTTCTGTTATCAAGAAGTTACCGTCCGTAAAATTCGCGGAAGATAAGGTGCTCACTTTCCCTTTCTGAGTGAAAAATGCTAAAATAGTGCAACTCTGACTGTAACCTAAATCCTAACCCTAATTTCCAGAGCAGATTGATCACATAAATCGGTGTGCTGTTGTCGAACGGTACATTGTTTTCAAAACATCTGGTTCAATAAAAGAACGCACCCAAACGAACACCGAAATGGGCATAGGCTGCAAGTAATCATCTGTCATGTCTTGGCCTTATGCAGCCAATCAAGGAGTTGTCGTCTGCTGCAGGGCGATGTGCTGGAAGGGGCTGTGCATTAATTAGGCAACTAGCTAATGTCAACCGGGTAGTGCGTGCCGGGAGATCAATAAGTATGCAAACGAACTTCCGACCGGTGATAACTTTTCGTTAAGATACACAGCACAAACTATCGTCTGCGTTTACTGCTGTCTTCACGCTCTGCCTCTAACCCTTTTCACGGACACATTAAGTAAGTAAGTACGGAACGTGCTCCCAGCTTTGTCGCGTTTTGTGGACTACTACATATACACGCTTTATGCAGTGCGTATTTGCGTACAATAAATTCACATGAAAGGAAACAAAATCAAGATAAAATTAAAACAAGAAGCTCAGTTACCGCAGAGATAGCGCGGATCGGCGGTCATTACGCCGTTCAAAGTCATTTGAGGTAATTGTTTTTGGTACCAATAGGAAGCCCGCAAGCGACTTCCTATTAGTGCGTAATACGAACACAGCCTATCCCGCACCGTTTGCCATATATCGCGCAGTATTTATCAAATTATTGCTTTTGATAAGGGGTGCCTCTCTAACGAATTTGTTTTCTCAAATCGCCATAAATCATATCATATCAACCATGACAAGTACACTGTGTTTCAAAAAACACGGTGTCGAACTTTTTGCAATCATCAACTGTTTACCAATTTTGAAAATTCTTTCACTGTTGAAAATAGTAATGAATTATCTGCAAAAATCAATATATTTTTTCGCCTCTTAAAAACCCCAGCTGTACTACTCTGTGAAACAAAAAGTTTAAGAATGTTGCAATTGCCACTCCTTGATAACAAAGCTGTCAACTCCACCATTTAAAATTTTTAACGCGCTGCATGGAATGCAGACGCGGTCTAGCGATGAAAATTATGTCTGTCTGTCCGTCTATCAAATGCGTGGATTGTGGCAAAAAGGAAGAAAGATCTGTCAAGATTTTTTTATACCATACGAAAGATCATTTAGCCTAATTTTCTGAGAAGAAGAAGAATGGTTGGTGGGGGCGACTCGGGAGGTTAAACGCAAGAGGGGTAGCCAAATATAGCGATTTTGGACCTTTCGACGGCTATATATCAGCGGTGCAAGATATGATTTAAGTAGGGATGTCAGAATTATTCTGCGATTATGCACGTGCAGAATTTTGCGCAGAATTGGCCAACAGGCGCAGAATCAACAGAGCGGCACAGAAAACGTAATTTTGCAGATTTTGTACAGAAATATTGCTCTTAGTAGTTCATCATTGACGGCTGTCACAGCCAGCACAAACCATTTAGATGTAAAAGTAATAAAATAAAACAACACAAAGAAGTAAAAAAGACACATAGAAATGCACACAGTACAAAACTACAAACTTAGTAAAACTAAGCACGTATGCTAGTGTGGCAAACAGGGTCGTACAGCAGTGCACTGATAATTTTAAGTGGAAAAATTGGCTAAAAAAGTGAGCAGAAATTTGCAAGTTATGCGTGCAGAATTTTCAATTTTTTTTGGCGCAGAATTCTGACAACCCTAGATATAAGTTACTATTAATAACTAATAGGAACTCGCATATGGGCTTTCGATTGGTACCAAAATCGGTGACCTTGAATCACCTTGAACAGCGTAATGGCCGTTACGTTGCGTTATTTCACCGAATATTTGGTAAACCTGCGTTCCAACACATAACCGCTTCCGCGCGCATTGAACTCTTGATCAAAAGTAGGCTTCTATAACAAATAGAGCGGCGAAGTTTGCGTGCGTATCTAAATGCAAGAATTTCAGCGTTAGGTCTTTTAATTTATCGTTTAAGTTTCGCTTCACCGTTCTTCTCTTTGTTTTGATGCTTGACTTCCGGAGCGTCGACCTGTTTCGGAATTTATGCGCTAGTTTATTGTATTTTGTAGTGCGTGTACCATAGGGTCATTAAAATTGAAAGTTCACGTTCGCTATCTCATCTGCTGATGAGCTTCTTGTTGAACTTAAAGAGTCGACAGTCGTTTCGGAACGGAGCTGTCCAAGTGTCAGGAATCAGGATGTAGAAGAGTGCTGTGGTCACTGTTACTAGGATGCAGAACAGTTGCTATGGTCACGGTTACTAGGCGAATGACGATTTATGTCGTAATTGCTTGCCGAAGCAACGAGTCGCCATGGAAACCGCGCTGACGGCCCGCCGAAAGTGGACGATTTGTTTGTGGACGAGAATAAATAGACAGATCGCGGGCGGAATTTTGTATGCGACGAGCAAACGCGACGGCGAGCGAACGAACATCGCAACGCAAAGGTTATCGAACGTCGTCGCATGCTGCGCGCCTCCCCTCACCGTGCCAGCGTCACTAATGCTAACCCAACGAATCGCGGCTTTGCATTAGTTACGAGCGCGTATGTATATTGAGTGCCGATAATAGGTCGCCGGTCGACTCGATCGCCGTGTGCAAGAAGCGTGAGCTGTGATCACGCACAGCCGCACGTCACGCCAGCAGCCGTCGCGTCCGAGTAAGCCTCTTGCTGAAGCCGTGTTTGATACACTGCTGCGCTATCAGCACGTCATATCACAGCTGTCAGTTGACTGTAATGAAGTGTTTACAGCGCCGCGTCGTACTCCCCTGAGCCCGTTCGCTATTCCGCCCGCCCGTACGGACAGACGTAAAATCAGCTCGTAGCCCTATAACTGACAGACGTGACCAGTGTGTGAGCGCTAGTTTGTCGCAGAAACGAAGTTGCGCTAAACGATCAGCGGTGCGACGCGGTCTCACGCTTACCATGTACCTCGGACACAGCGTACAGTTGTGACCCCTGTCGGTCGAACAGTTGTTAACCGCATCATCAACATCACGACTGATACGCAAACTAATATGGCGGCCGATCACGTGCCCTGTGACGTATACATCGCCAACATGACGTCACTGGTGCGTCAGGCAGAGTCGGTACCGTGGAATGCACGATATCCAAACATGTCAAGTTCGTCGTCGTCGTCACCGTATCGTCTGTCGTCGCTCATCAACGACGTCCTCGGTCCGGCCGTCTGTCTCACCTGGGTTCGTTCGGCCCTCTGTCTTACCTGGGTCCGGCCGTCTGTCTGTTTGGGCTGATCGGCAACGCGCTGAACCTGGTCGTGTTAACGCGTCGACGTCTTCAGCACTCGATGGACGGTCTGGAACGCTCAGTGAAGTGGTATCTGAACGAACTGGTGTCTGGAACGCTCAGTGAGGCTCGGGCTCGTCGCCCTCGCCGTGTCTGACGCTGTATTCTGCTTCCTGTACCTGCTAGCCACGTTTCTTCTGCCGAGCAAAGCCAAGTACGGGCCAGATGAGAACCGCGTCACACTGTACTTCGACATCTACCATGAGGTGATGTGAATGACTCGATACTCTGTAGTGAGTGATGGTGATGTTGATGATGGTGATGCCAGTGATGGACAACATTTTCGTTAAACTACAACTTTTTCTAACTGAAAATTCAGTCACACGTGTAGTTAAACTATTTTTCTAACTACATTTAACGTAGTTTAACTGAACTAAAAATTAACTAATAAATTTTAACTGTTTCTTCAGTATTTTAATAGTCATCAGTGATCAGTTTTGAAACGCCGACTCAAGAGTTTCACAATGAAAACAGTGCAGCCTGGTAACAAGTGAAAAATTACATTTTTATTGTCGTCTGACTGTTCATAGAGACTACCGATACCAGTAAAGTCTGGGGTCCGGCTGGGATGCTAGTGTTGAAGTTTGTCATTTTTCGGTTCATCTTCATCCAGATGCAGGTGACTTTCAACATTTAATCAGTCTTCCTTGGCTACAGATACATCGTTGATAAAATTTTCTTAAAGATCCGATCAGTGATTTCTGCGTGAATCTACCAACACACAGACAGAGAGACAGACAGACAAACGCCAGATATTACATAATGCCCTTTGTATGGGTAATATTAACAAGATGCTCAGCTATCGCAGAGAGACCGCGCTGCGGTGGGGGCATTATAGTTAGTGTTAATTGAACTTTTTTCGTCAGGTGTTACGGCAGAGGCGCTACGAGCGAACATTGGTTAAAAATCGGCGATTTAGCTCCAACGGGGGCCGGTTGACCCAAAATTTCAGGTAGAAGGGGTCGCCCCAGCAATCATTCTTCTTCTCAGAAAACTAGGCTAAATGATCTTTCGTATCATATAAAAATCTGGACAGATCTTTCTTCCGTTTTGTTACAAATCACGCATTTGACGGACGGACGGACAGACGGACAGCTTTCTCATCGCTAGACCGCATCTGCATTGCATGTAGCGCGGTAATAATGTGACTGTGGCGGGCGTGCGCAGGGCCTGATCAACGTGTTCCAAGTGAGCAGCACATGGTTGACCGTAAACATGGCACTAGGTCGCTACTTCGCTATCTGTCGACCTCTGCACGCCCGCGGCTACATCAACGCCCGCGGTACACGCATCACCGTTGTCCTGATCTTCCTCGGAGCTGCCGTCTTCAACTTGCCGAGGTTCTGGCATTACGGCGGCGTCGAGACGTCATGCGACCAGCTGCTGGCTAGCGAGACTGACAACTCCACTGATGTCCTGTTGGCTCAGCCTCCAGACTGTCAATGTTTCTACTACTCCAAGGTCGGTACTTGTACGTGACCGGCGCTACTGGACAAAACTCAACGTGGTTTAAACAGATGATGCATGCGAAAGAAGACGTTACGATTTTGTGAAGTGCTTTAGTGTTCATGTTGTTATCTGTTGTTGTTTATCGACCGTATACCTGGCCTCCAAATTCAAAGCAGGTTGTGCAATGCTGAATTTGTAGGCTGGTGTAGCCTATTGGTGAGCCGTTTGTATAAACCCAGTACGACTGATGCGACTTCGGGCGGATTCAAGTTGCAATGCATCGCAATGGTCACCTTTTCCAGCCTATCTTTTCTCGCTTTTCCTCTTCCGTATGTCGTGTTTTTTTTCTGCTCGCGGGCGTCATAAATTGCTCATAACATCAGATTGACGGTAGACTTGACAAGAAGGACTGATGGAGGCGATTGTTGCAACTGGTGAAAGAACAGACAGAAGAAGAAGAAGAAGAAGAAGAAGAAGAAGAAGAACAGTAGTCAGTGCGAGTTGACAGACTTGACAATGATAATACGAGAAAGCGGCAACTAACAAGGCTTGCAGTTCATGTGCAGTATCTGTTTCATGTTCAACGCTCCTTTAGGCCACAGCTGCCGGCGATGTTTCCTGGTTATTCTCCTAGAAGCAGCTCGGACTCGCCTAATCTAATGTAAACTGTTTAATAAAGATCTATAATGCGCAGGCATCAGTCGCAAGCGGCGATTATATCAATCTGTGTAATAGTACGGCTGAAACAGCTCATATCTACATGTAGACATTGCAAGCTTGTTATTGTATAAGTAGCAAAATTCAGTTGTATTTTGCTATTAGATTGTATGACGCCACGAAGACGGCAATCTACTAACATTACAATTCGAGTGACATGGCGTTTTAGACATGTGTTATTTCGAGTTCTTAATTTGATGGGTGACTAGCCTATATGTCGATAAGAGAGCTAGGAGAAATAGGTAAACTGGGAGTGGGCGTTCGACTGCCTGTGCAGAGAAAGGGTCGCCTGTACCAGATGTCGATGTTTCGTCTGTTCTACGGTTTGGCTTGCACGCTCGTCGAGATATTTCTGCCGCTGTTGCTGCTGACCGTCTGCAACGTCTGTCTTATACGAGCTCTGCGTCGCTCCTACCGCATGCAGGTATCTATCACCACTGGTGTCATTTTGGGCTAAAATGGGCGATACCACACTCTCGATCTGTGGCCCATTCTCGGCCGCGTAACGGCCCCATCAATCTAGGGGCTCGAGGAAGCACTGTGAGCTCCTAACTTGAGTCTGAAGCGGAGCCGCAACCGATATTGAATTTAGCGCATTTTGGCCGTTAAGTCCGGCATCTAATGAGGACTATTTTGTGACAGTAACAAGAAAATGTGGAATAAATTTGGCAAAGTAGTGATAAAGTGAGGGGATACGGTACTCATTAGTAGCGTATTAGAGGTGTTACGTAATCGCGCTCTACAAATCGACATTTACTTACTTACTTATAATGTCACTACAAATAAGTGGGGGCACGCCTACTCATGGTATGCCCCAGTAAATGACTCCTATTAGTATCATCGCTCGTCGGAGTGTCGTACACGTTGCATACAATGTACATTAAGGCCGCCCACACGGCCCATCGTGACGGCCCATTCTCACTGGTCAGCCCGTCGGACTGCCGTCAGTGCCACTCCACCGACTGCACCATATAGTGAATGCAGCAGCAGTGTAGACTATAGTTGTACAACCAAAATACTTTTCAACTTCTTCTTTGTGCTTCTTATTCTTACTAATTTGCCCCCCCCCCACCTTCTGCGAACGTTTCAGAGAGTACAGAGACACTCCTGGTATATTCGTAGGTCGATCGGCGTTGTTACGCGCTTTCGATCGATCGAAGACATGGAGTCACCAACACGAAAAAACGGTTGAAATTCACTAAAATTCGGTAGCCATAATGACGCGTCCAGTGACGCATCTGATATTGAAATTACATGATAATGTAATTACATACTGTACACTGAATAAGTAAACGACCAGAAAAGTGGTCGCTGACAGCTGATTTGACAGCTCAAGCGACACACGGCCCTGACGGCCGTAGTCAGCCCGTACAGACGGGGGTGTCGTTTTTGGCAGCCGTCGCGACGGGCCGCGTTGCGCGGCCTTTACACGCTGACGTTTAAAAGTCGATAATTTATTATTGTTAATAAATTATTAGCACGCGGAACTGCACGTGCACACTGTAAAGCCCATCCTGTCTATGTCTGTCCGACTGTCTGACTGACCATTTAGCCTAGTTTTCTGAGAAGAATGGTTGGTGGGGGCGACCCCTTCTACTTGAAATTTTGGGTCAAGCTGACGCCGTTGGAGCGAAATCGCCGATTTTCAGTCGATATTCGCTCGTAGCGCCTCAGCAAAAAAGGTCAATTAATACTAATAGGAAGTCGACCACGCGCTTTCCAATGAGCCTAAGATGAACATCGTACGTTGCCCCTAAGCCCCACAAAGAGGCTCAAAAACGCAAGACGGCCGTTTTCCATCTAAAATCGCACTTCGCTTGAAGAAAGTCTGCTACAAAGTTTCTTTGTGTGAAAACTGTTAGCGACAAAGTTGTAAGGCATTGATTGAAAAGATACAATTTCCGTGTTTTCCATTTCGCAAGGTAGTGCAGAAGCATTAATTAGGCGAGGTGGGAAAATAGAGCATCTTTTGATTGCTTACTTTCTCAGTAATATTTCCGCCAAATATTATGAAAATCCGACAATGCTTTCGCGAGTTATAGCTAAAAACATCGGGGATGTTTTTTTGAGACACAGTGTACTGCAATATTCGATTACCCTTGTGTAAACTGTGCATGCAGACACTCGGTCGTCATTTCTGTTGTACTTCATCATTTATGCTATATGTCACGCTGTGAATTATTTATCACATGCACCGCAGCACAGCGACTGCGAATGCCTGTCCACTCCTCGGGTTCCGGTATCTGAGCGGATTTCCAGCTGTCACTGCTAATATGTCCAATTTGTTGCCGACATGCGGCGACATAGTGACGGCTCAGTCGACGTCTCCCTGTTTGTTCGACTGTTGTCTTTCACCATAAAAAATCATCAGAATTTCCTCAAATGTAAGTCAGTTTGTACTTGCTGTAACAAGGCAGTAGACTGCGCACAAGAAACGAAATTATTTAAGTCTGTTTTAATTACGTCCACGAAGTTAAGTTTTACCCGACGTTTGTTCGTATGTGTGTTTGTCTGACTGTTAGCAATTTCACGTAAGAAACTAATGATAAAAATTTCACCAAATATGATCTTTGAACAAGGATGATATCAGTAAATTTTGGAAGTTATCTGCTATTGGATCATGAAGAACTGGAAAAAAATAAAACAAACTTTAACTTCGCTGCATTACTTGTTGTTTACGATTGCAAACGGCCACAACCCTTTGCCGCCGTAACCTGTCTGGAACTAGCTGACGACGTTGAATGACCTTGATTGGCGTAATGGCCGTGTAGTTTGCGTTATTTCGCCGAACTCGGTAGTTCCATTGTGTAAATGTGGTTGAAGATACACCGATACTTTCTGCGAGTGAAATGTAGCCCGAAGAATCTAGTTTTTAGTGGTATATCACTTATGGCGATATTCGCAGGCGATCATCCCCCGGGAGGGCGTTAAAGAGGAGCGACCCCCTCTCGGTAGCGAAAATTTGACATATGATCATCCATAACTTGGAAACGGTGCAAGATAGGAGGTAAGTTAGTATTAATCACTAATAGAAAGTCGTATATGGGCTTTGGATTGGTACCAAAATCGGTGACCTTGAATGACCTTGAACGGTGTAATGGCCATTATTTTTTGTTATTTCGCCGAATTCGGTAGCTTTCGTGGCCAATTACGTTAAAGTGGTTGATTAGCCATCAGCAGATTTTCTCCCGAGACATGTCATAAAGTACGCCAACTAAGCACGACGGACGCGCTGTGCTTTTCGCGGTAGCGGAGCTTCTTGTTTGATTATTGGAAACGGTGAATTTGCTAAGTAAGTTTGTTTTGTTGATTTAATGTACGCAACGCATCACCTTCGAAGAATTATCATTTTCTCTGTTATATGCATTAAAATACTGCATATCAAACGAACATTAAGATTATCCAGTCTGCGAACATCGGATTTCTCCATGGAAAAAGCTTCACACGCATATGTGATTTGGCGATGAGGCAAACAGTAGGACTGCGTGGGCCAGACGCTTTGCCACTCAAGCCATCTCAACCTGGCCATCCCTCGGTGGGTAGGTGCAGTGAGTACTACTGGTAACGGTCACGGCCGATGCCGGGGAAGAAACGGCGAGTTCTGAGTATCAGTATATCTGTTTGTTCTTGTTCTTCTTCTTATAACTGTTGGTGTTGTTTAGACTCAGTATCGAACACATCAGAATCCAGTCGACTCGGCACACCGCATCACACCGACACTGATTGCTCTCATCATCCTGTTCACTCTGCTCGTCACACCATCACACCTGTCAATCATACCTGTCAATCACACCTGTCCGTCAATCAGCACTGCTCGTCACGCCATCGCGCCTGTCAATCATACCTGTCAATCACAGCTGTCCGTCAATCAGTACTGCTCGTCACGCCATCGCACCTGCTGATGTTCGTCTCCCTGACGACAGGTCGCAGCGCGGCCGGTCTAAGTACCTACCGGACATTCGAGGCGGCCACGCATGTCACCAACTTCCTGCTGCTGATCAACTTCGCCGTCAACTTTGTCCTCTACCTCGTCGTCAACGCCGACTTCCGCCGCGTCACACGTGACCTGGTCACGTGTCGTCGGAGCAGTACGTGCAGCGGTCGCCAGGCGGCCATGTCGACGGCGGTTCCGAGCGTTCGCTACTGGGCGACGGGAGGCAAGACTGGTATCGCTCTGACGACTGACGTCTGCAACTTGTCTGAAACTGACGCACCGTTCTAACGAAGATGCCTCGTGATGAGGCGGCTACTGGCTTTGATCTACGCTGAGATGCAATGCCTACCAGTCGACCAGTCGATGTGGATTGATTGATTGTGCAAGGTTTAACGTCCCACCAAACACATTATAGGTCATATCGGGGGCGATTTTTTACGGATCAAATGACCCAACCAACAGTGTCAAAGCACTGAAGGAAGAAGGGAATGGTTGGATTGTATACTGTAGATTAGAAATGGTGACACTACCGTACGCTTGATACAGATCAACAATTGGTATGGAAATATCTGTTGTGTCCATTTGTTCATAACTGTAACTGTAACTGAGGCACTTGTATTGCGCCCCCTACTAGAAGACCGACGGCGCATCACAGAGTCAATCCGTATGCTGGTTTCTGTAGACAGAATGAAACAGAAATGTTATCAGATCACGACGAAA
>Ga0049105_1000864_pt1 | contig 12025 bp, 8 predicted proteins | sample WorMetvaBAHAMAS1_FD_61260 | JGI IMG/M metagenome (GOLD analysis project Ga0049105, IMG submission 61260) | Worm MetaG Olavius vacuus BAHAMAS.1 | ecosystem: Host-associated > Annelida > Digestive system > Unclassified | place: Germany: Marburg | collected 2013-04-09 | reverse complement strand
TGTCCTGTTGTATAAGCCGTGTCACAGCAAAGCGTCTTTTAGTTTGTTCGACAGTGGTCAGCGTTGGCGGAGGTCCGTACCCTCTGAGTGCTTTCTATTAATTGTAGAGCTAAACACTTACACGCCACTTTAGCTCTGAAGGTCAAAGGTCAAGGTCGAATAACACCAAAACCTAAACACTTCTAGTGTTGACCATCGCATAATATTCCTGTAAAGTTTATACGTCGATTTTTGTTCAACCGTTTTTCAATTTTTGCGCAAACAGACATGTACACAGACAAACAGACACACTAACTGATACACGGATAGACGTCGGTGAAAACAATACGGCTTCGCACAGCACAGTTGTCGCGCCGACAATAAACTGCAATTTCATCATTGGTGTCGCCAGGGTGTCATTTTGAGGTTTGGCGTATTAAAGGAGTTGGGGCTGGAAAAAGTCACTCCTCTCCCAGAAAATGTCCGAGTTTTTCGTCTGAAAATGATAAAATTTAGTGCATTCTTATGCAAACTGCTTGCAACCGCAGGATGTTAAGCCTGCAAACAGGAGCAAATTTGCACCTGAACATCTGCAACCTCTGCAACCTCTGCAACAACATCTATGGCTACGAGTATGAATTTGATACAACAGAAACATGAGAGATTTGTGAGCTGAGTGGAACCTGTGTACGTCGAGTGAAACTGTACGTTATGACAGCATTGTCACCGTCATCGTCATCAACGGCGTTGACCTGGCCAATCACAGTGCCGCTAGCGACATTCTCCACCACGTCGAACGTGTATTGGCGCTTGTCAAACCGAGGGGCGTGGTCATTGGCGTCTATCACCATGACGACCATCTCCATGGTAGCAGACCGCGCCGGACTCCCGCCGTCACGTGCCATCACGGTCAGTTGGTACTCTGGCACCTGGTAATAACAGCAGTCACTGTCGTTAAAATATGAAGATTAAGTGAGCCTGCCTCGACGCCACACCGTCAAAATGTCTGCCTCCGCCATTATAGGTTAATTCGTTTGGTCATGACCTTGTCGAACATGGTCATGACCTTAACCTTTGACCTCTGACCTGTAAAAATGTTCCAGCATTGCCCACTCACATGATGAATATATGTGGCAAGTTTCATTAAAATCGCTCGACTAAGTAAAGAGATATCGTCACGCCAAATAGGTTTTAACGGACGGACAGACAACGGACGGAGAGACAACAGACGGACGGACGGATTGACCTGAAAACATAATGCTTCCGTCGCCTATTGTTGACAGAGGCATAAAAATCAATCAGTCAGTCGTTATTCAAGTTTTAACTCACGTAACGTGAGCCATAAGCAGAGAGAAACAAGATGTACACACACAACTTACAAAGAAATAAGAAAAAGACAGACATACAGTTATAGAACTGCAATAAAATTACAACAAACACTATAATACAGCATTATACAGCATTCATTCTGTATTAAACTGTTCGTCGACAACTTCACTCCGGTTTGCAAGGACACACCAGCATCGCTGTGAATATATTTCACAAACCCAAATTTTGCATAGATCGGTTTCATTATTTGACTCAAACGTCTCTGCTATTTAGCGACTCCCAAACGACAAGACGACACACTTGTCAGCTTACATTACAATAGAAATTCTTCGATCTTCTGATATTTTACTCGATAATAAGTGCTCTGCATGTCAGCAACTGGCGTGACGTCCTCTGCACTGCACTTCAGTACTTCTTGTAGCTACCGATGTACAGTAACTTATTATCTAGGAACAGCAGAAGGACTGCTAGGCCTACTGTCCATAACATGGTTTTAAATTGAAGTTTGTCTCGGACACGTGTACAATCACTGCCATTCACAACGCTTCTGAATAGTGAGTAAGTAAGTAAGTAAGTAAATCGATTTGTACACGGCGCAATAAAATGCAAAAGTCATTAATACCGTACGCCGCCGCGTCGATATACAGGAATGTCTTCAGCGGACGTTTTAATTGTCCAAATTCTATTGCCTACAAAGTGATTTTAAATGTGTTTTAGATTAGTTTCAACTGACTGGTGTGTCAGCGGTAACTGGAAGGCGGTTATACTCAGGCATTTTGTAGGTGGGTTTGCGATTTTATATGTGTCCATTATTAGCTTGTCAAATGCGCTTGCAGTACTCTAGGCGACCAACTATTGTTTAGCAATATGTATACTGTATAATGCACCTGTTCTCGGTCCAAAGGTGATTTTAGTACCAGCTTAACGTCAGCAGAGCCGTCGGCGACATTGAGACCATGAACCAGCTGAAACACGCCATCACCGGGTCCAGGCAGAAGCCGGTACTCAAGCTGCCCGTTAATGCCGACGTCGTAGTCCTCGGCCACCGGCAGCGAGAACGAGGCTCCGGCTGACACCGCCTCGGACACGTTCAGCTGGTACCTCGGCCTCAGAAATACCGGCGAATTGTCGTTAATGTCGACGAGAGTAATGACAACGGTGATGAGCCGGAAGACTGACAGCGGTTGCACTGAGATATCCAGCTGTATGACGCAATCAATGACGTCATGATGTGGACACGCCTCCTCGCGGTCGATCGGTGATGACGTCATGAGCCGACCGTCGCGCTCGCCGACTATGAACTGACCTTGCACCGATGACGTAAAGCGTGACGTCACTATACTGAAGCGCAGATGATCCTCAGCCGTGTCGGCTAATTCGGGGATGTCGCGCAGTAGATCGCCGACCGGGCTACCAGCTGGGCTCTCTTCCAGCAGCTGGTACTCGAGCACGTCGCTACGTGACCACGCTGTCGACGTTACCACTAGCAACAGTGACGCCAGCACGACGACTGATGACGTCATCGCGTCTAAAACACGTGCACGAACTCATGTAAAACTTTGGCACGAGACAGCTGTACTGCGTTCAGCTCAATAATATATGTACTAGCAGTTATCACATAATCCGCCGTATGGGACAAAAAAGTCCAAGGCACTTAAGCCAGGATTCGCCATGAAAATTGTGACAATTTGACAAATATCGTCGAACATTGCAGAGCTGGAATAATTTGGAAGTGTTCACACAGAGGTGATGCGGAGGTGATAAAGCATGAAGAATGCAGTGAGGCCGAGCTTGAGGTTCTATGTGCATGTTGTGACATTCGACTGAGTGCTAAATACACACGCGTCCATGTACATCCATCCATCTACCAATCATCTCCGCTGCATGCTATAGGAGCCGACACGCTGTCTCGCTGCGGCTGCATTTCCGCATCTGTTGCGGCAGCTGAGTGTGTGTCGCACAGCTTGGCTGTCAGTTTCAACCCATAACACGCATCTTTCACTCGTAAATAGACAACTTGCTGTGTACCGCGCTCGTACTGTTGATATTCGCACTGTGGGCGTTATACAGAGTGACACCTAAACACTGGACAGTCCTTGTTCTCTACCGAGTAAGCTGTGTGATAAGAACATAAAGCGATAAAAGCCGCCATCAGCAACTTATAAACAACGATATTTCAGCGATATCACTACATTTCTGTAGAACTTTCAACTTTTACAGACAGTTGAATAAAATTACAAAGTCTAAGTCGCACAAATCCTCATGCCTGCGCAGACTGCTTACCTACCGGAATGACTACAGCTTTCGACAGCGAACTGTTTCTCCTTGTTTGACGAATTAGCAGTTTCTACGACTTACATCCACTCAAAGCTATACTGTACGCGCGCGCTCTCTCTCTCTGGCTATAGACCTATCTTTGTTCCCTGGCGTTACTTTCTCATCCATCAGCACGTTATCGACGCTAAGATGTTCTTGATCAGTTTATCGGAGCTGCACGTGAGTTAACTCTACTGCATACACAGGCCCTCTGGCTGACACGTCTCATACGTAGCTTATGCAGCTTTTTCATTGACGCACTATAGACGCGTATGATACACTTCCACAGGGGCAGACCGAGGGGCGATCAAGGGATGCATACCCACCAGCGTCCCCGCGTCCTCTATATAAACTGTAAATGTAGCAGACTGACTAACTGGCTAACTTTTCCCCATATTCAGAACGTTTATGTGTGAAATTAGTGAAATTATGTGTATGTACTGAAAAGTATTCAGATTTTGGGGAGGGAGTTTACCCCCGAATCCTCACCAGGGCTCTGCCTCTGGACATCGTTGGCGGCCGTGCCCTTAAAACCTCATCATCCCCAACGACAACTTCTGGTTATGCCTTTGTACTTTCCAATAATCATCGTTCGTCGTGTTTTAGTCATACAGCGCTCATTAGACTTCTTGTCTCACTGTTCTAGTTTGTGAGCACAAAACTTCGCGCGAAATTTCTACAACGTCATCGCCACCGGAAGTATTCAGATTTTGGGGTCGAATTTCGAGAAGTACCTATAGCCCCTGGCCGCTGCGTCGAGCGTCACAATAAAAATAACTAACATGTGAGCTTCTAAAACTGTTCTTGTAGATACAGATGTCTTGCAGGCCTGGTATATAATCGTTTTTGTAGGCGGGTTGTGCATGGGAGTGGTTGATATGCTGGATTTGTGTCCACCTACTGTCGATGCAGACGTTCTTCCACGAAATCGCAGTGATATGAAGTAGCCGATGGGCGTCGCAGATCTGTCTGATATGCTCCGCCGCCGCCGCCGCCGCCGCCGCCGCTGCGACCGTCCGTCTGTGACAGCGCAACCTGATCGCCGGTGACGCCCATCGCGAGCATCGTGATGAACTCGGCAGCAGGTAGTCGACAGAGCTGCGCGATGTCGAGAAATCATACGACAGCGGTATAATTGCGGTGGGGACCGAAATGGATAGAGTGCAGTGATCGGTAAGTACCGTACGATAATAGAAACGGTTTCTGACAGACAATATACACGGTGTTCCCCCACCCCCAAAAACTGATCCCCCACAGTGTTTCATCATCAGTAAAAACTTATAGGCCAAAATTTTTATAGCGATATTATCGATATGTCATGCGTATTGTCGTCTTTTCGTTCACGCATCTTTAGTGTGTGGATTTTAATTAAGTTACTTCTGCTGGTAATTTTTTATAAGTAAAAATTTCTAGCTTCATGACACTAACTGAAGGCTGCTAGAAAAACATAGGCCTACGTGGCAAACAGTTAGTAGTTACCAACAACTAAACAACCTTTCCAATGCTAAATTGCGTTCATTAAGCAGTATTGAATGTGTCGAGTGAAATGTTCTAAGTGTCCTCCAGCCTTGTCCATACACGCCTGCAGACGCTTGCAAAAGTTTTGGCCTGCCTTAGACACTGGCTTCTGAGGAAGTTTGTTCCAACTATTATGAGCAAGTACTTCAAATGTAATTTTGGGATCTAATTTCACGTTTTTCTCAGCATATCCACGAGATGCAAATTTTGATTTTTTTAGAAACCTGCTGGCGTCACTCTGATAAACTAGCACTAAAACTGCCAATGAAAACATTTGCAGCGAACTTGGTACGATTTATTAGCACAACTGCCCTCTGTTTTACTTTGAAAAGCCGGTGATTACGAAAACCGTGACAAAACACAGTGTAGGCGGTCAATTTTTGGGATACCCTGTAGCTGCTATAATACAGTTACTTACAATAACCGCGGTATTTTCATACCGGTTTATGGCGCTTCTCTACACGAAGGAACAATGCGGCACAGCGCAGCTTGACGTCGCTATATCGAATCTGTCACGCTGGGCTGCTGCTGCTGCTGCTGCCGATGATGATAGCTGGCTGACTACTGTCACCGCCCACTGTACCGCATCAATGCATCGTTTGGCTATGTATCATCGAACACAGAACGACACATCCACTGTCGTGTCAACATCGCCTCCAACCGAGTTCAACATTTTCATCATCCGCCGTGAATGATGTGTTTTGCGACGACATGGGTACAGGGTGCACAGAATAACCGGCCCGAGTAAGTATGTAAGTAAGTAAGTAAATGTTGATTTAGAAAGCGCGATTACGTAAACACCTCTAATGCGCTAACGCTTCAGATGTCGATCCCGCGAACAGATTGTCTTCAGATCCCGCTTAAATTGTATTGTATTGTATTGTATTGTATATACTTTTTAGTGTGGCCTAAGTAAAAACCTCAAGGTCCAAGTATAAGAGAAAAAACAAACAATCAATGTCCAGGGAAAGACAAACTAAAAAGGAAATGTTTGAGTTTTCGACGAAAAACAGCGAGAGTCTGACACTCAGTGACATCGCGCGGTAAATTGTTCCACAGTTTCGATCCAGCAGCGCTGAAAGTTCGGTCACCGACAGTAACCAGCCCAGTTCTGGGTACCTCCAACTGGAAAGAGCTTGCTGATCGTGTCGTCGTCTGCCTGGAATGTCGGTATCGCAGGTCATCAACAAGGTACTTCGGTGCGAGGCTGTGAAGCGACTTGTTAATCAGAGTCGCCAATTTGAACTGGACGTATTCGGAAACACGCAGCCAGTGGAAGCTGGCAAGTGTGTTGGTAATGTGGTCCGAGCGTCGAAGTCCAGCGACAGAGCGTGCGGCAGCGTTAAGCACCGACTGTAGGCGACGACTCAAATTGTTTGGAGTCAACAGCTGGATCAGGCAGTGAACTCCAGACTGTTGATCCGGCGACAGAAAATGCACGGGTCCGGATGGTGCCACAACAGACTCTTGGAACTAACAGTTGATGACATTTTGGCAGATCGCAGAGGTGTAGCCGTAGCGTGGTCTGACCATGGACCCTTGAATCGACGTGTGATAAAAGTTTGTACATGTACATCTGTAAATTGCTTTCTACAACGTTCGGGGACGGTGGGGGGGGGGGTAATTTCTCTTACACAAATCATGTGCTGTGCCCCCAGTGAGTTGCCGACAGCCGAGCCTTGACACAGATGAGCAGAGTTCGCGATGCTCAGAACTGTTGACGCAAGTGAACCCATCAATGTCATCACGCAGTTGGAGTCAAGCGCCAAAGAAGAACCTGCTGAAAACTATTTTGGAACCAAATTATTCGCTGTTACAAACTTTCCCACTGGATTAACTAAATGTAGAGATTGCTTCAAATATGTTGTAAATACAAAATTATTACAATATATACAATACATAAATACAGTCCACGCCCCGCAATCAATGTAAATCTATATTTGAATGCGGAAAATATGAGTTTCGATGCCTTACCTGGGGCTATAGTTTGGTCTCCACCTTGGTCCACAGCTACGTAGCTATGAGGTTTTACACGGGCCGCGATGTCAGTGATACAGACTCAGCTGCAGTTAATGCTCCAGCATCGCACTCATAGTCGCTACATCTTCACCGGCGGCTACTGACGCTGGCGCTGGCAGAAAGGTTGTCTGGAGTACGGCAATTCCGGTCCGCTCTCAATCCGCTAACCGCGTAGCCGCCTCTGGAACAGTCTGCTGACTTGAAGTCACCTCATCTCCAACGTTCACTGTTTTTGAATCGCCTCAAAAATCAAATATTTTCCCGACCATTTCCTTAACAACTATTTTCTGTTTGTAGTTCCGTACAATACACCATGTATAGTGGTTTAGCAGTCTTGTACTTAGGCTACTCCAAATAACTCTAATGTAATGTGACCTCCAGCATCAGGATGAAGTGGAATCAGACATCAAACAAAAGCTCAGCTGTTGCACATTAATGTTCGCTTTCGGGTGGAGGTATACTTTCTCTTCAACTGCCGCTTCTCTGTAATCTCAGACAGTATCATCATAAATCGTACATTGCGCGGCCATAAACCTTGAGTTCGTGTCAGTGAATAAAACGCAGTTGCTGTCATTTAATATTTTGTCGGTAAATCATCAGAAGTATGTCATGATGACAGCACCATAAACATTGTCGTGGTTATTATTATTATTATTATTATTATTATTCTGAAGCTCTTGTTTCTGGAAAAGTGGAGTAATTCAGTCGTCGTCTAATTTGCAGCATGGTGAGAATTGTCAGGGGGTGGGGGTGGGGGTTGAACCCCCAGCTATATTATCAACCCCCAGTTAATGCTCCTTGAAGTACCCCAGGGGGTCGGGCATAACCCCCAATAATGACAAATGTAAATAAATGTATGGGATAGTGTACTTTACAGACTTCGGTTGAAGAGTGTAAAAGTCATAGTTTGATGTCATAGCATGAAGCAAATGTTAAGGTCTGTCTCTGTCATGTGTTTTGTATACCACGACAGTTAATTGGAGTTTGCGATGCATTACCAACTACAATTTTGCTAGGGGATGGGGACGGGAAGGATTGGAGGGGAGACATATTTGCCAGCCCCCCAGTTATTTTTTCACAATTCTCACCCTGATTTGCAGAATTTGCTGTCATACCTACGCATAACTCAACTCATACGTGGCAGATTGTTAAGATGCTGCGGATCTGCAACTGAGTATAACATTCCGCACACCGTGACCAGCAGTGCACCGTGCACCAGCAGCAACTGGGCACGTCAGTCGAGCGGTAACTGGTTGACTGATTGGTTCGCTGGACCACACACATTGTAATGGACAATATTGCAATGCTTCTCACGCTTGCATCTAGGCCTAGATATGTCAGCTATGATATATGTTGTTGTATGACAATGCAGTCTTGTTGTACTTGGTACTGGTACTGGTACTTGTAACAAAGTACTTGTTGCCAAGAAGAAATTTTCTTATGTTGTTGAGACGCTGCAGGTGTAGCAACTAGCCAGCCAAAATCAAAAAATATGGTGGTTGTGACTGATTTCACCACACTTTGTGTTTGAAGTTTATTGGTTCTAACTGTTCGTTTTTTTAAATATGAAAGATACCACAACTTTTACTTTGTGCAACTGCAATGTAACTGATGAGTGCATATAATTTATGCACAGTACTTGTACTGGTACTGGTACTTGAAGGTTAGGTACTGGTAATTGTACTGGTACTTGGACCACTGGTACTGGTACTGGTACTGGTACTTGTTTGTTGAGTACTTGATACAAGACTGTGACAATGTATTCATGTCTATACTTTCGCTGACTTGCGTTTTAGAGTTCTAATACCTACCAACTACTCGCTACACCACAACGTCCGAGTGGTCACGACTCTTCGAGTGTTTCATCGCGTCCGCGAGTCGTCTTCGAGAAGACATTTGCCGACGTTGACTCGCGTTCTACGAACGGCGTCGGTGAAATTCTGTATCCAACAGCGGAGTGTTGTCGGGGATGAAGTGCTTGCTGCATGCATTGCTGGCTATTCGCTTTGTTTTAGTAGGCCTATAGCCTATTTTAGTTCTTGGGAATTTATTTGTTGTTTTGTTGTGAAAGACTCTGATTTGAGTGAGACATTGGAAATTGCATGATGATTGTTATTTTATGTTCACAGAATCTTGTGAATATAATTTTTTTATTTATTATAGCTATACACCGAGTTGTTATTTGAAACGAGCCAAGTTGATAGAAAAAAATATTTGTGAGAGGACTCGTCCAATTATGTCACTAAGAAGACGATAAAGTAGTGCATATACAAAAAGCTACAAGAAACTGTAACGGGTTAATTTATGAATGTAACTTCATCAACTCCTATTATGCTGCTCTTTGACATGTGTTATCTCTAAGCTACTGATAAACACTGATTCTTGTTTGATTTTCATCGCTTTATTATTTGATTTTATTTTGCTGTCGTATGTTAGACTGAGCTCGCTAATCTTCAGCTTTTGGCTGACTTCTAGTCAGCTTTTAAGTGCACTTTAAATCATTGCACCTCATCATCATCATCATGTCGGAGTTGGAGACCGCGTTAAACTTTATAGACTTTAATGTTCGGGATGAGTATACCTGGCAGCTGTTTGGAACTAGGCCTACACAACGTTCTCTGTCTATGCTCAACGGATACTATTATAATGTTACGTCTAAGCAAGTAAGTATACGTACATTCATAAGGCGTTCTAAAAGCAACAGTCACTATAGGTGCCGCGATCCTCAGCAAAACAGCTGCATCTTTAGTAACCATCAGAACTCCGAGACTGTGGGTAAGTTCGGAATGGCGTACAGGATAAATGTAAAGAACGCCTACTTATGAATCGCAGACGTAGATTATATTACCATTTTGGCCTACAAGATCTATGCGTAGATATTTGACAAAATTACAACATACTGGAGAATAAGTGCTTTATTTTACAAGTCGTGCGTCTAATACTAGGCCTCATACGTCATGTAGGACTAGCTTTTTAGCAGAAATAGTAAATCATTACTCGTGAGCGCGATATAGAGAGACGGATGGCTGTAACCAGCCGACAAGTGTCAATCATCGAGTCACGTGTCTGGCGGTAAGTAATTCTACACGGCGGCAGTGAGGTCACTGCAGCGAGTGCGAGACAACGGTGCTCTGTCATCACGTACAGCCCCACTGACTGTAGTCAGCGTCTGTAGCACTGGAGTGATGGAGTGATGGAGTACCGTCCTGTGATCTCAACATATATCATAGTCGCAGCTACTGTAGCGCGTACGCCTACAGCGGCCGTGTACTGCCGACCAGCCGCCACGCCGATAACGACTGATAAGCTGACTACAATATTGATTTATGATCGATTCTGAACTTATATTCAACTGGAACTCACGCCAGTCCCGGCGACTACTTTTGCCACAATTCTATCTATATTGAAACTGCATTCGCAATAGAAACTCTCAAACAGAGGGTTACTGCAGTCTTGAAATCAAATAAGATCAAAATCAAATTTATTCAACAACAAAAGGGCTTGAAAGCCTCTTACACGTTGCTAGAGACAGAACTTGTACAAGCTGCTAAAATTTGTGGTGTCGAGTTAATGTCATTCATTGTTAAGAGTGAAAAACAAGTTTAATACCAGGTTGAGTGCATAAGGAAAGTGAGTTTGTTATATAACCATTATCAAGTTCTCCCCCACTGACGTTTATCAAACTAATCCAAATCTCGAGTTCGTCACCTTCGTAAACCGTAGACCTAAAAGTGCAGAGGGCGCTAAGTGTCCGAAATAATTAATCGAATAAACAGGAATTTTGTCTCTGAAATATTTGCAGGAGTATTTTGCTGCCGCTCAATAAGACTTGACGGACGTAGTATTGCAGATCTCGCTGACAGTCATCCTAAAGATATGAATTCCAATTAATGACTGCCGAGCTCGCACTGTTTCTAACTTGCGCGTAACCTCGTCAATTCTGGAACATGTTAGAGCTTTTTGAACGTTAGCGTGAATTATATGAGCCACACAACTATGCCGACCTGATTTCTTTCCGTACTGAATTATTACGTCACATGCGCACTACACATCCCACAGTAAGGATAATGATGATGGTAATGTGTGTGGTACTGAGGAAAGGCAAAAACTGTACACTAATATATGGTCGGATGGTCTGTCTGCGTGTGGTCCAACGAGCAGTAACAGCTGCAAATGTCCAGCACTGACCAGCAACTGACCAGTGACCGCTCGTCGACACTGGCGGTCAAGTGCTACGACGATGTGATAGATATAAACAGTTGCTTGACGCCGCGCTGACGTCACACGTCACGTGTCAGTGTCACGTGCTTCCGGCTACCCGCTGTAGTGCATGTATCGTCATCTTTCACAGTATAACTACCACACATCGACACGATGACAGTAGAAGTGCGCCGCCATCAGTTAGCCTTCTGCACGCTAACGAACTGACTGCAATGACAGACCGTGTGGTAATACATCACTTGACTCTTATACTTCGCGTTAACAAGCATATACAATGTCAGATAATCTTTCCGATGGGTTGACTGTAATTTCTTAACGCGTATGCTGTACAAGAATTCCTACTAGGCCTAGCCATGTTTCTATACTATATTTTTCTTGTGTTGATATCCTAGGTATAGCTATTGTCTCTAGTTCACTTAGGCCTACGTTTCACTGTATTTTTCTTGTCCAGGTGTGCGTTCTGTCATGCCTTCTTACAACAAAATGCCCAGCTATCGCAGAGAAACCGCGCTGCAGGGTGTGTTATAGTTTTCGCCAAAAGTAGAACACTAGAACTGGGAGACAATATTTTACGGACATTATAGGTCTATCTTTAACCACTGTCATATAATCGGCCTGAAAATCTGTCGAATTCCGCGAAAAA
>Ga0049105_1000863_pt1 | contig 12027 bp, 10 predicted proteins | sample WorMetvaBAHAMAS1_FD_61260 | JGI IMG/M metagenome (GOLD analysis project Ga0049105, IMG submission 61260) | Worm MetaG Olavius vacuus BAHAMAS.1 | ecosystem: Host-associated > Annelida > Digestive system > Unclassified | place: Germany: Marburg | collected 2013-04-09 | reverse complement strand
AATTGCACTGCGCAACGCGCATTTCCGGTATCGCGGTAGTATCGAGTATCGCGATACCCGAGACGGTATCGTTATCGTCGTTCCAATTTCAGGTATCGCACAACACTACACCCGGCACATGCAGTCAATAGCAAGGCATAATGGATAAACTTGTAAAATGTTGTTTTATCGAATGTGACATATGACGGGCTGTTAAAGTTCAAAGGTCAAAAGTCACGATAAAGATCGCCGACATGTTGCGCCGTTATCTGACGAAACCATCTTTATAACCAACTGAGTCTGTGAGGTCGATGTCTGGTACTGACATTTTTTACGACTGACAGAAGAGAAAGTTTATCTCCGTCGGCCACCCTCGTCAAGATATCGAAACAGTTTTTACATTTTTTCATCATACGACAGGGCGATGTTTCTGGTTTCTTGAAGTCAAATTTCGTAGTCGTGAGTTTATGGGTTCACCAACAACAAATGTGTTAAAGAGAAGTATCGCTGTCGACAGCGACATTTTGACCACCAATCTGCAATAACTTACGTTTAGGTGCGAGACAGTATGTGAATTATTACTGACTAATAGAAAGTCACACGGCTATCGATTGTAACTGGTGACCTTGAATAACCTTGAACGGACCTGGACGGCTGTTACTTCGCGGTATTGTGCTGAATGTGTTGGTTTTTAAGGCCAACTATACGGTCAAACTGGTTGAAGGCAGACCCACACTGTCTGCGACAAAACGTAGCCCAAATAATCTCAGAATCTAGTTTTGATTTCTATATATGATTTATACGGCGATAGTCCTAGAGATTACCGAGAACGACTGTGTTAACGAGAGGCACCCATTTGTCAAAGGCGATAATTTGACAAGTACTGCGGGATAACTGAAAAACGGTGCTAGATAGGTTGTATCTACACGGTGTCTCAAAAAACGCACCTCGCAATTTTCACGATAATAATTGTCACAATATGGAGTCGCACGTTTTTTGAGACGCATTGTAGTTACGGCGTTAAAGTGAATATATTGCATATACACCATCCCCTAAGCACATTGCTGCAGTACCTTCGAAAATTAAAAAAGTTTGTTGCACATTACAAAATATAACTTAAAATCGTATAATTGAGAACAACAAGCTTAGCTATACCGTAGAGATAGCGCGGATTGGCCGTCATTACGCCATTCAAGGTCATTGACGGTCATTGAGTTTGTTACCAATCGAAAGCCCAAATGCGACTTGCTATTAGTGATTACTTAATACTAACTTAAATCGTATCTCTCACCATGTCCAAGTTATTGCAGATTATTGGTCAAATTTGCGATTTTAGAGATGGGACGTCTCTTTAACACACTCATTCGGGCGAATTTTGCAACGATGTGGAAAAGCAGGACGATGATGATACCAAAAAGTGAAAAAATGATTGACGATAATTGTAGTCGTTTTGACAGGGCTCACGAGCATAAACGACGAACAGACAGACATTTGAACGGACAGTGTTGCGGTAGCGCTTGTGTAGAGCCATGCGGTAAAAAAATCACTGCAGAGAGGCCGATGAACCAGCGCAACAGTAAAATTTACGAAGTGTGCCCATATGGTCCAGATGTTTGTCGAACGCTCGGCGAAGACATTTGCACGTAAATGGCGTCTATTTACAAGTGTGAGTGTGACAGCGAGAAGATATACGACCTACTCGCCGCGATGCCGCTGTCTTTAAGCGGTCCCTCGGCGAGCGGGTCGCGGCGGGTACCGGCCGGCCGACACGGGCAACGAAGCCATGCATCATGTCAATCACGGTCGACCGGGACCACACAGAACTTGCCGTACGTCACATCGCACTTCAGTACGGTACCTATACAGTTACTATGCGCAGGCAAATTTCATTCCCCCACACACATTTCAACCGACCATTCATAAAAAACGTAAACTACACAACGATTACTTGCACGACGGAGAGCGGCAAGCGGGTATTCCGTCATTCCGTATAGCAGTGCCAACCGTTTGCAACTCACTACACACGCGGTCGTCGTCTTGACAATGTAATCAGTTGTAAACGACATTTAATTCTACTTCTAATGATGTCATGCAGCCTCGTACGGCTCAGTGTGACCAAGAACCTCTGAATCTACTTGCAGAATTTATGACGCTACATGAATTGTATTGTATTGTATTGTATGATCACTCACTGGATGAAACAATAAATCTATGACAGTATAACTTTTTATATTTTTATTGAGTCATTTTCTGAGACTATGAGAATACCGGCATGTCGACATTCGTATAGCAAGGGTACCAGACGTTTCGTAGCCTAACCTTTTCGTAACCTGGCGTTTCGTAACCCGGCGTTTTAAAGAGAGATAGGTTTAGGTACCTCGGGTTAGTGTTAGAATTAGGTGTTACAGTTAGAGTTAGGGGTTAGAGTTAGAGTTAGGGTCAGAGTTATGGTCAGGGTTACAGGCGCTTAAGGTACGAAACGCGTGGATACGAAAAGGTTTGGGTACGAAATGTCTGGAAGCCGTATAGTAGTACTACAGTGATAGTAGTACTACAGTAGCAATACTTGAAACAAATGCTGTCATCGAGACAAGTGCCTAAGTTCATAGTATTAATCGTCAACGGCTGTATAGGTAATGTATTAGCAGACAAAGCTACATCGACAGATGCACGCCACTCCGACGTCCGTTCCAGACAGTGTCCATGGGACCTGCTTGTGTCAACATCACTGCCTTCTGGTGACCTCACTCACTACGGATCGTCGCCGTTAACTTGCTACCGATCGTTACGCTACATTAGTTCGCCACGGTCGAACGACAGCGGCGGCCGTTGTCCGATATTCACGCCTGGTCGACTCCGCCGGCCCGTCGGCCATAAGGTATCACGCCTTTGTACTTGTGACTTTCGATGCAGATTGCAGATGCGATCGTGACTTAACGTGCTGCTCGCAGGCCACAGAGAACGGGTCTAGACACCCCGGACTTTTTTCCTCGGACATTTCCCCCCGGCTACCACCATAAGCGGCGGAGCAGGGGGGGGGGGGCACAGGAAGTTAGGGGCACCATACACCTTGGGCCCCAACTCTGACTCCAGTGGATAGTAACAAAGCATAACATTTTCGGAATTATTTTCATTGACAATAGCAGACGCAAGCTGTGAACAGCACCGTATTTATTTTTTGCGACTTTTTAGCACTTGGCTTTGATTAGCAGCCCAACACAGCACTACCCATATTAATTTTCTTGGCGAAGACTTCCGATGGAAAGGAAGGGAAGGGAAGGAGAGGGAGAAAGGAAGGGAAACGGGAAAGACAGGAAAGGAGAAGGGAAAGAAAGAGCTCGCCATGGTGCTCCCCAACCACTGACTCCTGCCGCCGCCTATGACTACCACTACATAAATGTAAGTCACTTACTAACCCTCGATCAACGAAGTTAACTTTCCTCGGGCCCGGTTAGTACTGGGATGGGTGACCGTGTCCGGGTTCAATTCCCGGTGCGGCAGATTTATCTCGGTATGTAGCCAGACACCCAGGTCAACTCAGCCTGGCCGACCCTGCATGGGTAGGTGCATTGAGTACCAGCCAAAGGGCGATGACGCCTTGGGGCTGGGGAGTGAAGGCAGGTATGGTTCGTGTGTGGGTGGCAGGTAAAACTGTGTGATCCCATTGTTACACGCGGGCCATATCTGAGCGCTTTGGAAATAGGGATAGGGAAATAGGAAATATTGCTCTATGTAAATTTTCTTTCTTTGCTTCTTACTTCTTTATTTTCTAACCTGAATCCTAACCCTAAACTGATATATTTTAACTGAGTTATTTTACGTCCAAATAGTGGTAGCTAGAGGAAATGTCTGGAGAACCTCTGGGGGGAAATGACCAGATCCCGATAAGGGAAACACCAGTAGTGGCTTTCGTACTGTGGAGCTCTGAACAGTATACACCGTAGTCGTTTAGAATCGGCAAGCAGTAAGGCGTTCTGCTAATGGCAGTTAATTACACATTGCGGCCTTCACGCGTAGAACGAGCTGCGAAGTCTTCCATTCGGCAATGATCGACGTGGTCGTCCACAGCGTTCCCTCGAGGACCAAACACCTCTACGCGCACAGATTCTTCGTTTCGTCGGCATTTCGTACAACTGCGTCCAGCGCTGCATGGGTGACAATGTTGCACGACTGAATGTCGGAATGTCGTCTTCGCGATTCACACGGCTGCACGGCGAGTGAAGAAAATGTCGCCGAGGATTGTCCACGTTCATTGTTTAGCAAACAGTCAATTCACTTGCTATTCAACACCGCGAACGTGCTGCTGGTCATATGTCGCAAACACACTTCGAAAGAGAGCACAGACCTCCGACAAAGCGTCTGCGGCTCCGCACACTTGGAACTCACTACCATCCGACGTTAGATCCTGCCGTACTGTGGACACCTTCAAACGACACTTCAAGACCCATCTGTTCAGATAGTCTTAACGTGATGCTACCAGCGCCTCTGTATCTATGGACTTTATGGCACTATACAAATGCTATTATTATTATTATTATTATTATTATTATTATTATCCAGATGACTTCTAAAATTAAAGGGACTTTCTTGTCAAAAGATACATCTCTGGAAAAAAATATTGTAAAGATCCGATCAGTGTTCCCAGAGATATGAGCAAATTGTGGAAAAATGCCCTATCTCGCAGCGTTGAAGAATCCTGCAGAAATTCCTAGATCCGGGTCCAGATGCGGATGACTTCCAAAATTTTATAGTTTCTTGTCCAGAATTTTTTCCGAGGATCCGATCAGTAGTTGTACGTAAAGTTGCTAACAGACAAACAGACAGACAAACGCCAGGTAAAACATAACCACTTTGGAGGAAGTAACTAGAAGATACTTTACTCTTTTCTATACATCACACCGTGCGACGTAGCGACGATGCAATTCGATTAATGAAACACAGTGTTCAAGACTGTTTTTGAAATTTGAAGTCCTTTCACGTCTTTTTGACGTGATGTGATAATAAATAATGAATCGTGACGTATACGGAAGCGCAAAACGCGGTTACACATGTAGTCCTTACATCTACAGCGAGATTTATGTCGGTAAGTAAGTTGCAACTTTTGTAAACGGCCGCCAAAATAGCAGTAACGCCATAACGAAATGAAAACAAGTTTACAATCTCCGCCCGAATGTGCTCACATAAAGGCTATTGTCGACTCGAGCAAGACTAATGACAGACTATTCGATACTGTTAAGCCGTATAATGCGAAACTCCGCTGCCGATTGGTGTATGTATTCTTGACAGTAGGTACAGAATAGAGGGCCTAGCCGAGATAGTGCGGCAGATTCGACTTCACTTGTTATACTCAGAACGTAATGAACAGAAGATTATCAACCTCTGACTTGATGGTGTTGGCTATTCAACACACATGCAACTGCAGGTTTTGCTAGAGTTGCAACAAGTGAAGTAGGCCTATGTATTCTAGCTTTAATCTAAGAAAAGTGTCTGTAATAAATGTAAGTATTTAATTACAAATTTGCTGCATAATTTATAATGAATGACATCAAATGCTTGAGTGAACGAGTCGTGAACACAACCGTGCTTTTGTTGCTTCATGAGGCTTTCTAAACTATGACAGCAAAATGAATGTTTTAATAAACGTACTCAAGTGAAAACTAATGTATTAATGCTTTATACAAACCAAAGGGCACTGAGAAATACAAAGCCTCGCCAAGGCTGATCATACAGTGCATCTAGGCCTACTGGCATCACGCTAGTCGCTCGCTAGTAATGGATGAACTAGTGGCGCCATCTCGTGATTAAGCTTACACATTAGAATTGGCATAAAGTACCAGCTGGACGCTGCTCATTGTCTGCAGTGTTCCCTATCATGCAGTTTCAGACAAAGTTAGAAAAATATCCGGGATCCGTCTTCGGAACTCCGGAAATCTAATCGATTTTTATTGTCCATTTTCCAAAAATTTCACGAAAATTCATCCATAACTTTTTGAGTTACTGTGACAGACCAATGCAAAAGCACTGCACTGCCAAGAGACGGACCTGCCGCCTTGGTGAATAAGCCGGTACTTACTCGTATCCATAAGTCGTCGTTGTACATTATACCACAAAATAGCTGGATCCCTGTAGTTACATTCTCAAATAACTCCAACGAATGTGGACCAATATTAGCATTTTCTCCGTAAAGAATTCTTCACTAAATGCATTCACTTTTTCTTGAAATGCCCGGTTTGAAATATAAACCGCCTGCTTATGAAGTTATTCAGAACGAACAATATAGAAATCGTGAAATTTTGTCAGTACTATTTAGACTTTAATTTACCGAGTGTGACGTTGGCCAAATGTACTGATAATTTAAAAAAATTAAAAATAATTGCACATTTGGTGGTAAATATTTGTTATAGGCCTAAATAGGAGCTGTTGGGACAGAAGTGGCAACCAAAGTTCTCACCTTATCTTACAAGACTTATATTCGTTTTGATTTATTTCTTAGTTTCAGTTTTAGTTTTTCAATTATTTTTTACCACGCTGCATTGAATGCAGGGCAGAGTCTAGACACGAGAAAGATGTCTGTCCGTCCGTCCGTCTGTATTTTATAGTACATGTACGATGTTGTCGTAGAAAAAGTTCACGTTCGCTATCTCATCTGCTGATGAGTTTCTTGTTTAGTTTGGCTTTCTGTGTTTGCTGACAATACGGATGACTCTGTAATGCACCAATGACCTCTAACTGTAAAACCCCGTATACACGATACAACCGGTTGTACAATCGGTTGTACAACCGGTTGCATCGTGTATACGCAGCTTAATAGGCGCACTATTAATCCACGTATGATGATGATGATGATGATGCTAGATGCTAGCATACAGTAGAGAGACGATTGTGGATTGTGTTGTGATTGGTATTGCACGTGAGTGCTAATGACAAACTGATTTTTTTCTACCTTACGAGGTGAATTAAAGATGAATATAATAATCACGTGTGATAAGCGGCCGCTAAGTAAAGTAGCAGACGTCTACTGCTGCTGTTGAAGACAGTCGACAAATCGACATGTTGTGACGGCTGCGATCACAACGCGCACCATTGTTACGCACTTCGCCGACGACGTGGTTTGTTTAAGACCTGTAGGCCTACAAGGTCCTTGTAAAGCTATTCGATGCTAGTTCTAGACGTGCGTGGTTTAAGCTGTGATTACAGTACGATGCGAACGCAATACAAGTTGCAAGCAACTTGCACCTAGAAGACAAGGAACTGACGTGCAACGGTGCTGGTGATCGTACGCAAATATACAGATGTGGTGTGGCACGAGGGGCGGTGGCGAATCGAAAGAGGTGGAGGCGGTTATTGCCATTTTGAGGCGATTAAAACTGTTCTAATATCACCGCAGACATGATAATGTATATTTATGAGTAGGCTAGGCCTGAAGATGATTGGCCTGCTGATCGTCCTCTATCACGCAGTAACGTAAACATAACTTTTATTTTGTAACACTCTACAGTTTACATACAATTAAAGTTTGCTAATGCCTCGCTTACAGAACGAAGTACGGTAATGCATTAAATAAAACACGGAGAAACAGCGAGAACAAAAGAGCAAAACTGAAATGGTAGGTGATAAAAATACCAGACAAGCTAAAACAACGAGTTGGACAAAGCGTAGCAGTCTCATGGAACTCGTAGTGGTATCGTCCGGTTCAACATTATTCCGCAAGATGCAATCACCAGTGCACTGCCTCAACTTACTGCTTCCACCGAAAAAGATTAGTGATTATGAATTAAGAAATAGCCGTTGCAAATACGTCCTACCCAGTGTAACCTTGATGTTTTTAAACGATCGTTTGTTAATTGGTCCATCTTTAGTTTGTAATCGTTGTGTGTGTTTTGTGTTTTTTCTTTTCTTTTATTTGGTATACAGTGTCTTTGTATTGTCAGTTGCCTATTCATGCACGTCTGTTGCTTGACTTTTAATAAAGTATCAGCATTATCAGTACATGTAACTGTGACTTATATGAGCCATTACTGACCTACAGACAGCACCGAGCGACGAGCGTCATGTCATCACGGCAGTAGATTCACAAGAACGTTAGCTATTGGAAATGCGAGAATGTCAGAGAGGAATGTGAGGGCACTCAGCGACGACAAGGACTCATTAATCGTGGCTCATTGATCTGATTCTACGTTCACAATGATCACGTGTTCGGTGGTACATGGATAAGGTCATCCGTTACGTGGCTCTGGCGCTGAAAATTCCCGGCAACATTCTGTCGGCGATCGTCTGGCTGCGAGGTCCCGTCGTCAGCAAGAACTCATCATCCGTTTACCTAGCAACGTTAGCTATCGTCGATCTCGCCTACCTGCTCTTTGCTCTAATTCTGAGCGAGTACAGCTGCTATGACGGTTGGTTCTGTACATCTTGTTGGACAATGGAAGACATCGTTCGTATCCTTGAACCTCTACTTGTTCTCAGCTTCTCAGTGGAACGTCTAATTGCCATTCGTCACCCATTACAGGTATGTTACATGTACACGGTGGGCCAAAACAACGGGGCCATTTTTCAAGTTTATGACTCCTGTATCCGATGACGCAGAAAAGTGTTCAATATATCAAAATCTTCACTTCTATATTAAGTGTAAGTCTGGTATATCAGAAGTTGCCATATATTTTTTGCAAAAGTTTAGGTAAAACTTCCACATTGAAAATAGCAATAAATTTAACATTATGTCCAATAATTGTACACAGTTGCCTCAAAATCACAATCAGTGCTGATTATAAACAGTTGTAGGTAGATAAGTCTACAAATTTAACTGATCTACTGTGTCATCACTCATCACCATTGCACCTGATTTTAGCCGTAGGTCTGGTGCCTCTTTTTGTGCGTTGAGTTATCGGACTTAGCAGCGTAACAGAACATGATGCAGATGATCAAAGTGTCGGGTCTTTTGACGATATATTTTGCTGCAAAGCTCCCTAGAGTAAGAAATCTGAGGTCAGATCTAGCCAGTCTGGCATGACTATGATGAAGTTTGCCATTTTAGCGCAGTATAATTTCACTGCACGAATGCAAAGAGTATTTAAGTACTGTAATATTTCAAACGTCAGTCTTACATAATTTTGATGAAATCTAGTACGTTGGAGAACAAGCAGTTGGCCGTGATACGTGAGCGGTAAAACATTAGTGTCAGTGTTAGTAGTGCAAAGAACATTGACATTTATAAATTCACATCATCAATCTTACTCCGGAAAATGCACTAAATATTTTGATGTACTCATCGCCTGTCTACGTCATCACATGAACATCGGTTGTAAACTCTTAAAGTTGTCCGGTTTTTTAGTCCACTCTGTATATGACATTTAGCATTATATAGAAAACATATTTTATGGTGTTTTTAGGCATTTATTATTCGTTATTATGCATTTTTGTACCGATGCTCTAAGCTCCCAGACGATAGAGAGGCCCCCTTCAAAGGTATAAGAGGTTTTTTTGTCGGTCGAACTCCTAAAATTCACTCAGACATTTCGCCCACCCTCCCCTAAATTTTACAGGGGTCAATATACTTCCATCTTGAGCAACGATGATAGAGCTTTGACACAGACACCGCGCCCATCCTTCCGCTAATTTTTACAAGGGGATAAAATATTTCGAAATTTGCCCTATCTTTAACTATAAGGGGCACCCGTTTCAAAACGAAGCCACACATCTAAAATATAAAACCTGACTTGGAAGCGCCTATACTTCTAACGCCACACTTCGGTCTCCCTCTCCCAACTCCGAGAAATCAACATTGAGATATTTAGAAATTCATCACGTAGAAACTGCCTGGCACGCGGGATAGCAAAATTTTCTTATTTATTTATCGCCGCACGTAAAGTGTGAGGTGAGGGTGAAAGGTCAATCACAGCATGCCGTAACGTATCAGCAGCTCAGAACGGCAATTATCAACTTTTTTGTTCATCATTATCATCATCATTATCATCATCATTATCGTGATCATTATCGCTATCGTTGTGGTTCTTGTGGTTGTTCTCATCGTCGTCGTCGTTCTTGTTCTTGTTCTTGTTGTTTGAAGACCTAACAGTAATCGTGTTTATAGTTGGAATGAAACAATGTATGTGAACAGGCAACACAGTTGTGTACGACAAACAGAGCGAAGAAAGTCGTCGTCGGTCTGACTCCGGTCGCGATGATCGCCAGAACTATCAACAGCGTTTGTTGGTATCAGTTTGACACTCATATCGTCGATCAGATTTACATTGTCGCGTTTTTCATGGTCGTGCCGTTGATTGTTAACATGATTGTCGTGCGTCAAGTTCGTCGTCGAGCGTCCAGCGACGCCGCCAGCAATCTCGGACTTCAACATCATCAGTCAACCTCGTCCAACTCGGCCGTTCCTACCGTCATGCTGGTCACCACTTCGCTCGTCTACGTTCTGCTCAACATCGGGTGGTCCCTTCCCTACCTGGCAATAAGGTACAGCGGTGTTCGGTTCCCCGCTGCCTTCTATCGTTAGTTCGTTACTCCGAGACAGCTTACGGTCTGTCGTATTTCATTTACGCTTACAACTTCTACGTGTACTTGATCACAGGCAAACAGTTTCGTACCGATCTACTCGCACTCGTCTATTGCTGTTATCGTTCTTCTTCTTCTTCTTCTTCTGCTGCTGCTGCTGGTGCTAATGCTAATGTTAGAGTCTCAACACGCGGCGACGCTGAAACTGTCGCCTGAAACTCCATATCAGTGATCTGAATTCTGAAGCACATCACTTTCATGAGCGAACGACATCATCACAATTCCATGAACTACTTTAGATACTTCCTCGCTCAAATACCGAATTATCATACACGTTTGAAAACTTCAGATAACCAAGTTTGACGATTATTAAACAACTAAGCAGACATCTGTTTTTTTCTGTTTAAACTACTGATCGAATCTTCGTAAAAACTGTTGTTCAGAGACCGAACATTCCATCTCACATGTCACTCGCAGCTGATGACGACGAATTCCCGTTAATTTATCAATATTAAAAAAGACGCGTTTTCATTGGTTGTGGGCTCTTAACTGTTTGCGTAAGATAGACCTAGCGTATATTACTAGCCTATCAGTTTACTTCAACCTTTGTTTTACGAATTCCATGACGTTGTGTTTATTTTCGCAGCGCAGGTTCGTGTTTTACCCGGCACTTACTGTAAATATTGTCCGTCTGTTTTTTTCTCTTTAATCTATTGATTGGATCTTCATAAAAATTTTACAGTGAAAATCCCCATTATACTAATGGAAGTTCAAATTACATTTTGGACATCATCCTGATCCGTTTTGGCGTAAGTCTGCGCTCTCCAAGTGCTCTGTATTCAATTCAGCGCTGTAAAAGTTGGGTTTTTAAAATCCTAGATTTTTAGGTTTTTACAAAAAAGCTATAAAACCTTAAAAGTCCAAATTTTTAGTTTTTTAGCGAACGTGAACTCACGTTTGCTTTTTTGCTTTTGCTTTGTGATCAGAATTGGCCATATAGCTCTGTGCATGCAGGATTTCGAGTCTCGTGTAGCGGTTACGATTTGTGCCACACTGGTTAACACACAGACATACATACAGACAGCTTCTGACCGGTTATACTATTAGCTCAGTCAGCTGAATCAAACACTATTGATCTTTGGCCACATTTTGAGTTATTTGAAAATGTAGCCCCTAATACGGATACGGTTGTTGAGACACGATACATTGTACAGAGCGAAGCTATACACAAGACAACCACATACATGTACGAGATAGGCTTACAGGCTCAACTGAAATGTAATCTTTCTGAATAATCATCGCACGTACACTACAGCCTAAGCTTATGAAATGCGGCAAGTGCATGGCACATCGACTTTATATATACAACTTTATTCACCAATATACATGGTAGCAGAAATATGAAAAACAACAGAAAAAAAGAAAAAGAAAGAAAGAAACCTTGCTATTGCACCAATGACTAGCATACCTTAACTAGCTGAACGTAGGTTTGATAACTCATCCTTCGCCATAAATGCAAGAGTTTCACATATAATATTGTCG
>Ga0049105_1000862_pt1 | contig 12029 bp, 3 predicted proteins | sample WorMetvaBAHAMAS1_FD_61260 | JGI IMG/M metagenome (GOLD analysis project Ga0049105, IMG submission 61260) | Worm MetaG Olavius vacuus BAHAMAS.1 | ecosystem: Host-associated > Annelida > Digestive system > Unclassified | place: Germany: Marburg | collected 2013-04-09 | reverse complement strand
GTACACAGTGAACCATAAAAAAACGTGACATTTTATTTTTGACTATAACTTTGGCTAATCTTAACCGATTTTTATAGTTTTTATATCATTTTAATCGTGAAAAAATTCTACATGCGACTGTTGTAAAATTTACTACATCACCTTACTTGTGTGCGCACGTTACTTCGTAAATTTGAAGCAAACACTTTTCAGTTAAAAACGCTATTATTCCTTGTTCATTTACGTTCACAGCAAAAGAGAACAGAAAGTCATCTCCAATTATCAAATTTACAGTGTTGGCGTTTTGACATTGTTATTTTGAGAGTAGCAGTCATAAGTAATGTTCAAAATGTCCGCCTTCAGCATCGACACAGGCCGACAGACGACGCCTCCACTCGTCGATGGCGTGGTTCACAACAGATTGGTTCAGTTCGCACCACATGGTAAGGTGCGCACATAAATCGGGTTATGTGATAAATTTTATTATAGTTACATGTAGAATTTCTTCACGATTGAAATGATATAAAAATTATAAAAATCGGCTAAGATTAGCCAAAGTTATAGTCAAAAATAAAATGTCACGTTTTTATGGTTCACTGTGTATTATTGTATATTGTGTCAATCGTGTGGCGAATGGTAAAACTATGTACGCAGCAGTCGCAGCTTGGAAGGACGAGGGGCGTCCATGCAAGTTGGCTCACAAACTTGTAAACTGTCTATGCTAAAAATCTGATATTAATATGTGGTTTTAGTTTTTTTTGTATAAATATACCAACAGCAACTGCGAGTGCTGTAGGCTACATGACTGAACTTGCGTCAAGGCGGAATATTGATGGTTTAAATAGTAACTTGGGAGCACTAACCGTATGCATTCACGAGAACGAATAGCTCTGTTTGTGTCCCACGTGTAGCCTACATACACACGGGGCAAGATAAAGCATGTGTACAACGTGCAGGAATGGGAGATGGTGGTGTTACAAGCGCTCAAGTGGGACGTGGCTGCAGTGACTGCCGGCGACTTTGTCGATGTCATCCTCTGTCAGTTGTCAATAGTCGATGTCGATGAACAGTCAGAACGTGGAGCTGTTGTGCGTCACCACGCTCTCACATACGTCATCGTCGCCGCCCTCGGTATTACTACCAACACTGTACCATTGTTGGGTAGTGCTATCTGTTGCAGCTGCCAACTTTGTTGTAGAACGTGTAGGCAAGAGCGGATCCACCACTGAGACCGTCTTGAGCGAACGCGCGGCCGATGATTTCAGAATGTTCGTTGTCTTGAAAGGACTTCTGCGATTTTGCATCTCCACAAACTACGAGGTTTGGGAATGCACCGCTGCATGCATGCTGGTTGTGTTGGGCTGTCGGTGTGCTTCGTACTCCGTAAACAACTTGTCTCTAACTGTTATGGATGGGCGCATTTGAATGGATCTTCGCTTGACGGCAGACTGAGAATGACGTGGTTGTATTTAGGAGTGAAACCTACAAGTACGGCACGACTCAGGGTCTAAGAAGGCCTACAGTGCATTGATTTTCTGGTTAGAGTTGAAAGTCGAGCTGGAATGAGTTGGCGGCGGAGGAACTCCCGCAGTGCGCGACGCGTCATCCTTTCAAGTGTGATGACATCACATCACAGCAGCAGCAGCAGCAGCAGTGTTGTTTTTACTCGCGTCCGTGTGTCTGTCTGTCCGTGCAAAAACCGAAAAAAACTAGTGATCATAAATTGATGTAACTTAGTAAGAATATGAATTATAGTGTGAATCCTTAAAATTGTTAGATTTAGGTAACTGTTGACCTTGATCTTTGAGCCTGAAAGAAAATTGCCTATAACACTATACTGGCCAGAGTTTGGTGCAATTTCACGCTGTAATCTATTCTAGTTGGTCTTTAAGTCGAACAAAAGTCGGCGTGTTTGACCTTTGACCTTTGACCTTCAGATCGAAATTTGATGGCAGCCGGCAGGTTGTGCTCACAGTTTATTTGTTAGTGGTTTTGCTCGAGCAGATTTCAAGTTTTCGATGTACGCCCCGTCAACGGTGGCAGCAGCTTGTGTGAGGTTGGCAGTGACGGGTGTGTTCGGCGACTCGTGGTGCTCAGGACATCGTCTTGACCGTCGCCTGCGTCGCATCACGCGCGTAGACCCGGTATACAGAACATCATTCATCATCGTCTCATTGAACTTGGTCTTTAATTTCATGACATTAACTCTGTGACTGTTGCTGTATTCACTACTCGCTGCTTCCAACTTATTCAATCTTGAGTCATTTGTGTTTTTGACCGATGGTATGAAAGAGAAATAAAGGAATATCTAATGCAGTTTAAACTACAGCTGCCACAATTATAGGCCTATTACTGCCTGTACGTATATGCTGAACTGAACTTGATTGTTTGAAGTATTCTCAGCTTCTTTGCGACAGTATCGCTAACGATTTGTATTTGTGCATGGTTTGTGTGTGGGCGTCTATAAAAATGAGCCCCATCAATCACTTGGAGGTCGTACTTGCCATAAGTCATGTGACACGCAGCCAGCAAAGTGCCCAATGGCGACGTGCAATTGGCGTTGAGTGCAGTGTTTACTGAAGCGATATTATACAGTACACGTGGCACGTAGTCGCAAGTCTGTTTACTACACGGCGTGGCTGTGACAAGTTGTTAAACTCGTCATAAACACTGTGATGCTAAGCTTGTAATTTACACTTAATTGTTACCTGCTATACCACATGTACATCGAACGACACGTAGACTACAAGTACGGCACGACTCGGGGTCTAAGAAGACCTACAGTGTGTCGGGAGAGAATGATAGGATCTTGTCTATGAGTTATCGACGATTTGCATGCAGTCAGTTCTTTGTGACAGGCTTGTATGGTTCTTGTAAAAAGTAAAACTATATTCCCATACTCATGGCCCATCATGGGTCGAGGGTAGGGTCTATCAGCCCGCAAGGTGACATTAATCACAAACCCGGCAGTAATTTGCCATTACTTCCTTTCCGCCAGGTCGGTGGTTATCTTTCCAGCCGTATGTCATCACCACCCTTAGGCTAGTGCCAAATTATGCTGTTTGGTGACAGAGGCACATAGATGTGAATTAGTTACTTGCATAGGATTACTGCGCAGCGGCGCCCCCGGCCGGGAGTAGCAACCTCGATCTGATTTCGAGTCCAGCGCTCTTTGCGTGGCCACGCTAAATTGGTGCGACAGCCAGTGTGAAGCAGGTGTATGGAATGACTGAGCCAACGCATCATTTAGCAGTGGCATCCAACACTCACTTTTTAAAGAGAAAAATATCGTGGTAGACATTAAATAGTTTTTACCGCGATGCATGGAATGCAGACGCGGTCTAGCGATGTCTGTCTGTCTGTCTGCCGTCTGTCAAATGCGTGCTTTGTGACAAAATGGTAGAAAGATCGGTCAAGATTTATATACCATATGAAAGATCATTTAGCCTAGTTTTCTGAGAAAAAGAATGGTTGGTAGGGTGCGACCCCTTGTACCTGAAATTTTGGGTTAACAGGCCCCCGTTGGAGCAAAATCGCCGATTTTGAACCGATATTCGTTCGTAGCGCCTCAACCGTAACACTTAGCGAAAAAGTTCAAATGACACTAACAGGAAGTCCACTACGCGCTTTCCAATGAGCCCAAGATGATCATCGTACGTGGCCCCTAAGCCCCCCGAGGGGGGGGGGGCTCAAAAACGCAAAACGGCCGATTTTCGTCTAAAATCGCACTTCGCTTGAAGAAAGTCTGCTACAAAGTTTCTTTGTGTAAAAACTGTCAGCGGCAAAGTTTTAAGGCATTTATTGGCCTAACTATCTGTGCAAAAATGATTGGTGGGGGCGACACCTTCCACTTGAAATTTGGGATCAAACTGACCGGGTTGGAGCAAAATCGCCGATTTTCGATCTATTTTCGCTCGTAGCGACTCAGCCGTAACACGTAGCGAAAAAAATCAATTAACACTAATAGGAAGTGTACTACGCGCTTTCCAATGAGCCCAAGGTGAACATCGTACGTTGATCCCAAGGGCTCAAAAACGCAGTGTCCAAAATTTGAACAATAAGCCGCGATAACTCCGAAACGGTACGAGATATGATGTCAGTTACTATTAATCACTAATAGGAAGTCCGAAGTCGCACACGCGCTTTCGATTGGTACTGACCTCGATGACCTTGAATGACCTTGAACGCCGTAGTAACCCTTTTTGCGTTTTTTTCACCGAATACAACAGATTTTCAGGCCAATTATATCACAGTGGTTGAAGATAGACCTATAATGTCCGTAAAATATCGTCTCCTATTTCCAGTCTTTCACTTCTGGCCCAAACTATAACGCGCCCTGTAGCGCCGTCTGTCTGCGATAGCTGAGCATCTTGTAACAATTTTCTACAGTAAAATGCAATAACATCTGTACTTAATGCTCAGGTGATCAAAAATTCTGGGGATGTCTACATATAGATGGACACCACACGGCCGAAAACTGTGGTTGTGCAGACACCGTGGACATCAATGAATTGACGCCTATGCATGCAGTCATACTCGAAGCAATAAGTGTACATATAAATAATATAAAGTTTGCAGTCACATCGCTACTTTTGAACGGAAATAATTTGATTGTGACAGGAGTTGCTAGCGACGTGCCAGGAGCAGTTAGAACAATACATTGAAGTGCGCCGTAACGCTGCTGCTGCTGCTGCTGATGCTACTGATGCTGATGGTGATGATGATGACACGTCGCCTAGCAACGACCGTGGAAAGAGACGCCTGTTGTCTAGCGTCGTCACGCCCACTGACGTGCGCAACATTTCACTCGACCAGTCTCAGTCTCAGTCGCAGTCGCAGTCTCGCACGTCATCAACTTGAGCGTCAACCAAGCAGAAGTGACGTCGTTTCGTCTTTCACCTTATGTGATAGTATGTTCTACAATGTCATTAACATAATGGCGCGGTTAGCACAGGCTGCATTGTTACCTCCACCAATGAGGTTATTTCTTTACCTCATGTTATTTCTCTATTACCAGGAATACTTTGAAAGTTGTGGACGAATGTTTATCAAATTGCTTGCCATGAGGTGAAATTAATTTCTCACTGAGACAAGAGGTTCGATCGACAGTGGCTTATAAAATATGTGACCGTTGGTTACAAATTAAAAATAGTGGCACTTACATGCCGTCGATGCTCGGCTTCTGTGACAGACAGTGATTTTTATAGTGTGTGGCTGGGTCCTGATGTAGGACAGAGCTGACAGGCCAGTGTGATTTTAGAGCCGAGTTAGCCTGGGTATGGATCAGGCACTTAATGATCTGCTGTGGAATGGCTGGATACGAGTATCTACTGCGGTTGACGAGGCTTACCGCGCTCCGAGCTGTTGGATGGCTCGCGGCGGTCCGGCGTCGTAACAGTACATGTACATCGCTGGGTAGATGATTGAAGAAAGAGCATTGTGCCATTTCATAGACCAGACGGGGTCCCAGCTCAAACTACCCAAGAGCATACCACGTCACAACATCCATACTAATTGCAGAAAAGTCTAGAAGTAATTAAGCAGTATTTCATTATAGACCGGCAAAGTCATTAATAGTTAATACGAACTGCTAAGACCAACACAAAATTGAACCGTGTTGTTGGGTCAATAGCGAACATCTGTCATTCTATATGTGATATGTTCGTCAGTGTTTTTACCTTCGCGTTGTTTTTGTGTTTTTGTGTTTGTTGATGGACGTCATTCGACATCGCAAGACTGACACGTTTTAGTGTTAACATATTTGGACATTTTGTGATAGTCACAAAATACATGTAAAACAAGAAAACTGCGGATAAAATGAGTCTACATAATGTGTTTAATGTATATTTAGGTGTTACCATCACTGACGATGTCTAACGTGTACTGTGTCATAGCGAGTGGCCGGCCACGCCATGCTGTCGTTTCACGATAGTTGAGGACCTAGGTAAGGTTCAACGTCCTACTCGACACACAAAAGGTCATTTTGGAGAGGAGTTTTTCCAATGAACTACTTGCACTGATAGTGACAAGCAAACATCCGACAAACAAGGGGAGACAACAACCGAAACCAACGACTGAAAACCTCGCCTTGTTTCGCACTGTAAGAACAGCTCATGTACAATATTCGTACAGCACAGAGCAGTTCTTGTTATCTTCCATCTGTTACTCTGAACTAGAGGATAGAAGACTGTATACTGTTGAGCGTCGCGACGTTGGACTTCCAAGTTCTTCATAGCTGTTGGTTGGTACTCATGTCTGAGACGAATCTTACAGCGACAGATTTTGTAGTGCAATTCTAGATGCAAAGTTTTGCATTTCTATCTGCATGGCAAGCGTAGTGGTCAGGGGTTAAAGTAAGCCGGAACGCACCGGAACGCCGTTCCGCGGCCCGGAAATGTAAGCCTGGAGCGTTTCGGCTGCAAAATTATTGGATTTCACAGCCGGAACCCATGTTCCTGGGTCCAGCAAGTTAGCAACATTCGCTATAGTAATCCGATAGTTAGTGAGTCATTCAAATTTCACATTTTTAGGATCATAAATTCACAATGTTGAATGCTTTTACAACAAAACTGAAAAAAAACATGAAATCGTGCTTAATACATTCAGTCGATCATTAATAATTTGACAGCGCGCTATTGAAACATGGGCTCAGGGAATGAATGGGGGCCGGGAACGAACTGGGGACCCGGAGAGCTGAACAGTTCTCCCACCTTGGAATTATACTTTAACCCCTGGTAGTGGTAGTACCAGTGAGTACGCTTGTACACGTCCCAGTGATGTTCTTGAGACACGAAGACCAGACCTTCAGGATCGTATGATTAATGCTATTCGTTGTCGTTGTCGTCAATGTCGTCGTCGTCGTTGTTGTTCATTCAGTTGTTTAGCTGCTGTTAAAAGCAGAGTGATGTCAACCCAAACCGCAAACAAATTTCGCGACTAGATGAAAACTCTTCTTGAATTACGCTAACAAACGAATGCTGGCCTGCTGATACATGTAGAAGCACGTACCATCAAACGACTGTTTTGTGACCTTAGCTTAAATTTTATCTTGAGCAATGCGCTGCCGCTGTGCATACCGGCACGTGTACGTCATAAGCCTTATATTGTACGCATCACACTTGGTCCACGCGTATTAAACGAATGTACTTAACGACCTTAAATACGCGTATATTTCAGGCCGCCCGCGGAACTCGGGATATCATATTTTACCTCTGAATATTTTGCGATCCAGACTGCCATCTTGCAGACGCCGATCGACCCCTCGTGATAAGTACGCCTATATCAGTGGTTCGGTTCTAGGTCTGACTCGAAAAATTTACTCAGATATGTCACCCATCCCTGCATAATTGTTAGAGGGGGTAGAAAGTGCGAAATTTGGCATTTGGGAGATTCTCTGGCTTTGAAGCGAAGCAACATATTGGATAGGATCGACAAAGTTTTGGAGCGCCTGATGAACTTATGAACTCCCCAAATTTGGTATATTTCGGTCCACTCATTTCTGAGAACTAATGGCTCACTGGGGCCCCTGAAAAATAGGCATAAAGAATTTGTTCAATAACTCAGTCGCAGATTGTTGGATATCGCTGAAATTTGTTTATGTGGGTCCACTTTGGGTCGGCGGAGGTTGCGGGATTAGGTCTATTGTTGAATTCGTAGGCTGGTGCGTTATTGCCTCGAGCATGACTAGCGCGACGGACAGCCTCAAGTGGCAATGCGTGGCTAATTCACGCCTATTCCAGTTTATTCTGTGAACGTACGTATGGAACAACGATACTATAAATTTTTGACAGAAGCGAAACGTTAATGTGATGCTGTATGTAAGGTGTTTTTATACCATGTTGGCGCTAAGCTTATATCCGGAATATATTAGCCCATTTGTGTATGAAATGTGAATGTACAGTAACTGTTGTATAATTGTATAGGTATCTGTATGTAACTTTATATACATGCTCTCGCTGTGATATACAATGCAAACTATCTGCGTTGAATGATGTGATATTATTATAATTTTTGTTTTATGTGATTTTTTCCCAAGTGAAACTGTACCGAGTGTTGATTGGTCCAAACTGTACCACGAAGACGAAAAATGCTACGTGATTATTATGTCCGATTAATAATCAATTAATTGTTTATTATATCGTTCCACATAGACTAACGTTCGCACAATACCGCACTAAACCATAAAACACTTGGTTTGTTTAACACCGTTTTATGTCTGCGGTCAGTGTTATTGTGAGTCATAATACAGTTGTGATGGATGTTTCTTGTTGTTAGTAGCGCCCCCGCGTAGACTGATATCAATTTCTTTTGGTGTTACGACCAGGTGTTTCTACGCCCGTTTTTTTCACGGCAGTGCGGTGACGTAATAAAGTTGCCGGTAGCTGGTGGATTAGACTTAGCCTATATTGTATCTCCAGTTTTCTGGAGATAGAATTACACTGATTGTAACACTAACAGAACTATGCGATTGGTCAATAAACGTAGAGATTATCAGTAATATAAAAGCAGTCCAGTTTTTCGGAAACACGCTGTGCTGAAATACAGTGTGTGTCCAAAATAACTGGACAGCTACGTGTATACAAAGCTGTGTGTGGTCCGTGGAATTGTTATTTCAGTTACCTGTAGTGTGTGACGTTTGCTTTGTGTGCGAGTGAACGAGAACTTGCATGTACGACGTTTACATCGTGAGGCTTTCATCGAACATTGTGATCAGTTGTTATCATGTTCTGCTTGCTGTGATAAAAGATCGTTTGTTGCTGCTGATGTCGAAACGGGTTCAGTGATTATTCGCTATTGTGTTTACTGTCCGCATAATTAACTTTTATTGTTTGTGACGTTTACTGTATTTTATTCCTTCTGCTGATCGTCGTATGTGTTGGTTGGCTGTATAGCGCTGTTATATCATATTTACGTTTTGTCGTCTTTCGACGCTGTATTTCTCATCGGTAGTGTTGTAGCTTAATCTAACAATCAACTGACTTCACCGTGACTTATAACGTCTAGTAAGTAAGAGATACGATGTAGACTTTCTGGCGCACCGTGTAGTCATTAAGCTTACAGTGATACGTTACCACGTGTAGTTGCATAGGCAGGACTTTTGATTGGCATCCTGGTTTTTGGTCGATCTCTAAACACGGGCGCGGGAGCCATATCGCTGGAGGAGTCAGTTTTGAATGTTTCACTAAAATAGATCATAGTGTGACCAAAATGGCGAAAATTCCATGATTCGCTGTAAAAATGTAAGAGAGACTGGACGTGACAACAGACCCAATTTTCTTTAAAGCCTATCACCACCAAGAAATTGCAATTTCGTTAAATGCAATTACGTTAAATCCCCAGCTTCTGGGGACTTCGTCCCCAGGCCTCCTATTAGAGGCTGTGCCCCTGAATCCCGCTGAGGATACACATTCCCAGACCCCCTGTCAGTTGGCTCCACCAACTTTGTAACACTGCCCGCGCCCGTCAGCCCCTGTGTCTAAATTCGCATCGTGACTCAGAAGTATCTACATGCTGCATGATAAAACCGTTTTCTGTTGGGTGTCCTATAGCTACGACCCGCAGGACCCTTTGGCTACACCGATCACTGTGCAATAGTAAACTATGATGAAACAAAGCGGCGTGTGAGCTGGCTTCCTTGTAACTGTCATCACATTCACGTTGATATTTCGTTGTCATGTTGTCTTTCGTAGAGTTGCGACTTTAACGCAATGCATATGCATCGAGTTTGTGAGCTTACAGCTGATGTTAATATTTACTTGCATCGAATATCGAATATTATACGGAGATTTAGCTGAAACAGCATTTAACAATCGCGTGCCAGGCGAGTGACGAAATGACAGTATGAACGCTTGTCTGCTTTGCCTCGGTAGCTGGTAGACTGGACAATAACCGCTTCACGCTTGTTGACAGAACACACACACACATAATCGTGGACACTGTGCACGTAAACTATTGATTTTATCGATTTTCCAAGTTAATTGAAGTTAGTTTTGGAGTCACCTCCGATTCTTGATTGTAAATTGTACTGGAAATGATCAAAATATTACTTTTTACAAAATGTGTAACATACTTGCACCCATTGCTATAGGAGTTTCTCGCCACTATTAGACACAGATTCGCTGGCCTCTTTGCTGTTGCTACGAAATTTCAATAGCAGTAGTTAATTCCGGAGCATATAATTATTGTATTGATCGCTTGAATTCTGGTGACCAGTTTCAGTTGCTTATGCTTCTAAATAAAAAGAAATTCATCTACGCTATATTCAATGGTTACTAGTTAAGCCTATACACGTGATTGCAATAAACGTGACGACGTTCACATTATTATTAATATATAACTCGTACACAAAGTACAAAAATAGAAGTATCTTAAACAAACCTAACATAAACATCAAATTTAGACTTTAGATGGTCTTCGACGGCCAACCGTCGATCGGTGTGCCTTCGCCAGAAAAGTACATTTTCAGACAAGAAGCTCAACTATCGCAGAGAGACCGTGCTGGAGGGTGCGTTAGTTTTGGCCAAAAGTGGAAGAATGGGAGTGGGAGACGATATTTTGCGGACATTGTAGGTCTGTCTGCAACCACTGTGACATAATAGGTCTGCACCAAAATACGTTTGGCAGCCGGGCTCCGTCCGGACCCGAGGCTTAAGCGCTCCCCTAACCCCCTAGCCGCAATCGAGGAGTGGGTCCTACTTCTAAGGGGAGGGACATTTCAAGTTACTGGCCTCAAGACGGCACAACCTCACAGAAATACGAGGCCCAACGGGAACGCAGAGTTCCCAATAGTTCACACATTCTTTTAATGGAGAACAATCACAGGAAATTCTTTGTCATTTAGGCACTCAAAAAGTGCAAATTTATGCCTAAAAAGCACCAAAATACGTTTGGCAGCCGGGCTCAGCCCGCACCCGCTGGGGGAGCTTCAGCGCTCCCCAACCTCACTAGCCGTAATCGAGGGAGTCCTACTTCTAAGGGGTGGGAGGGAAAGAAAAGGGGAAGGGAAGGGAGGGGAGGGGAAGAGGTGAGGGGAGAGTAAAATAAGAGCAGGGAAGGGGAAGGGGAAGGGAGGGGAGAGGGAAGGGAAGGGATGTGGCCCCTTAACGTTGACTCCTGGATCCGCCAGTGCCTACCTTAGTAGTACATCTTTGCCGACATCTCGCCTTGCCCTGACTGTAGCCTTTATCTGAACCTTCTGTTCAGTCTCCATAGTGGCGAGTTCTGCTCCATTCTCCGATCAAGAATTCTCAAAGCAGTTATCATGACATAACACCAAGCACTTGTAGTCCATTCCAATGTTGTAGGCCTATTCGAGTCTCTTTTTCTTGTAATGCAATTCTCACATTTAAGTGTAGAACGAGAATGAATTTCACCAGAGCGTTACAGACTCTGATTAATCTCACCGTAAGTAACTTGTATTATCGGTGAACTGATGGCAGCAGAGAATGTACATTTTGTTGTTAAAAAGAAGCTCATGAACTATAATTTTACTTTTGTTACTTCAACATGATTTGGCCTCGTTCTTGGCCTCGGCCCGATGCCAAATCATGTTGTCCTCGGCCACAACATTGACTTTGCCCTCGGCTTTGAACACCTGGCCTCATCTAACATCTCTTGTTGCCATGGGCAGCTGGTGAATTGGGTGAATTCAGCAGGAATCAGCCAGGAGCAATCAGCTCGACCACATACACGTATGAAGCATTACTCTACATTTATTATGGAAGTGCTGTTTTGACAGTCAACCACCGTCAAATTGCGAGCCATCAGATAGCTTTGATGATGGTCTATATTGACAATCCAGTTTCAGTAAGCCGTAGGCCTTCAGTTTCATGAAGTGGGTTCTGACAAAGGAGATAAATTAGACTACTGCAAGTGAAGACTTTAACAATATGATGACATACGACACTGATTACATTTGCACAGCTACAGGGTAATCAGTATACCAAGGCTCACCAGTACAATACAGAATCATCACAGCCGATTGTTTATAAACTTCACTACAGACCTTATACTCATGTAACAGTTTTGCTCTAATAAATCTTTATAACACA
>Ga0049105_1000861_pt1 | contig 12034 bp, 9 predicted proteins | sample WorMetvaBAHAMAS1_FD_61260 | JGI IMG/M metagenome (GOLD analysis project Ga0049105, IMG submission 61260) | Worm MetaG Olavius vacuus BAHAMAS.1 | ecosystem: Host-associated > Annelida > Digestive system > Unclassified | place: Germany: Marburg | collected 2013-04-09 | reverse complement strand
GATGACCTTGAATGACCTTGAACGCCGTAATAGCCCTTATTTTGCGTTTTTTTAACGGAATTCGACAGATTTTCAGGCCGATTATATGACAGTGGTTGAAGATAGACCTATAATGTCCGTAAATCATTGTCTCCCAGTTCTAATGTTCTGCTTTTGGCGTAAACTATAACGCACCCTGCAGCGCGGTCTCTCTGCGATAGCTGAGCATCTTGTACTGAATGGTCACATGTTGCCGAGTGAAACATTTAGCTGAACATTGGCGTTTGCGGAATTTCGGCTCATATCTAGTAAGCACTTAGTTAGTGAGTGAAAGAGCTGATGCTCAGTAGGTGTCAGGAATGTTTCACTGCTGACTGAAAGTTATTTTTTTTTGCAATGCATGTGAAATTAAATGATGTGGTTCATCATAATCAATGTTTCTGATATCAAACTAAACAGTGTGTTGTGTAGATACGGATACAGATTCTGTTTCACTTGAATCAGAAGATGATAGTAGTGATACTGAGTATATACCTGATGGAAAACCAAGTACAGGTGTGTTTGGCTTTTCTTACTCTACTTTTATGTGTTTAATATATATCGTTCCTAAGCATTGCCAAATGACACTCACTGAAGCGCTAACGATGAAACATAAAATGTTTGCTAATTGTCTTTGTGGACATAATCTGGGTTCTCCGTCACTTCGACGTGACTGGCAGTGAAAGAGCCGACAAGCTTGACAAGCTAGTCTTGAATTCGTTGTGCCCATTGCCGGTGCAAGCCTGAGTAAGGCCTCAAATACCACGGTGGGGCCCACCAAGAACATCATGCCTCGATCCCTTCCCAGTTCCTTATTTCCATCCCTCTTTAACCTAAAAGCATAGATTGCTAACTGATTATGGAGAAGCACTAATGCACTACATTTAATGATTGTGCCGTCATTTTGTAAGTGGAAGATTTGGGATAAGTTTGCGAGTCGAACGACCCCAACATTTTTGATTGCTGTCATGTGTGGGCCCCTTTACCAGCATGAGGCCGTTTCGTTTCGGGGATTCACAGGTGGTCTGCACTGGCTCAAATTGAGACCAAACCAGTAATGATGATAGTTTATGCAGAAATGCAATTGTGGGCAATTAAAGAGCATTGCAAACTCTGGCAATCAACAGCTGGATGTAGAGAAGTGATGATGTTCCTGTGTGGTCCAAACAAACAGCTCTCATGCTTTACGTTATGTCTAAATTGTAGACAACAAGGAATATTAGTTAGATGGCTTACTAGTCACATAGCACTCAGTAGACACTTAACTGTTGTGAAGATCCATACATATTCACAGTGCCCAGCATGTAGGTATGAAGAAGAAATCTTGCACCACTTTTTAGGGAATTATATCTGACTAACATGGCCTCAGTGCTGGGCAGCCAACCTGACTGTTGATGTGACTGCCCAGGCTGCCCATCCGGCAGGTAAAGGTAAGGTATTTCTCAACAACTATCGCTATTTATAATGGCTCATTAAATGTTACAAGTTTTAGGGGCATTTATCACTTTTGTGAGGCAACTTAATTTAGCTATGTAATTTTTTTCTGTGTTCATATTTTATTGCTAATTGAATGTGAAATACGACGGTAACTGGGTCATTTTGTATTCGCTGCTTGCGAATATGGCATGATCCAGTAATATTTCCTGTGATTGGTCCATCAGTCTTAAGCACAGCCAATTAGAATGCTTGAGTCATGACCCAGTAGGCCAACTCACGCCCGTCTGATTGTATTGCTTCACATTACAAAATAGTTCCAGTTAAAATAGCGGATAAATTAGCAATAAAAATAATACGTGATAAAAAATGTAGTGTATGTTTTATTTTGCACGTTGTATAAACATCATAGTTAACTCGCTGCTGGCACAGCTCGTTAAATATGATGTTCATACAACTCGCAAAATAAGATTCATACACGCCATTTTTATCACATATTATTGTTCTACATATTTTGTCATTTGAAATAAAATATGTACAACACATATGGTCAATCCTTGATGACGGTCACTAATCACTATTCCATGTGTTATAACTGTGTACATCAATTACTATCTGCGTGTGATTGTGCAGTGTGTGACAGAAAGTTTACAAGGAAAGGAGATGTGAGTGTTCACAGACAAAGACACACTGTGGAAAGCATGTATTCATGCAGTGAATGTGACGCAAGTTTTTCGTCAGCAAGCAAACTGAATTTTCACAAGAATGTTCACACTGGAAAATACAAGTGCATGGAATGTGGCAAATGTTGTTTAAATACTACAGACCTAGCAAGACACAGACAAAGTCATTCTGCAGAGAAACCGTTTGAGTGTAGTGTTTGTAGCAAACGATTTGCATGGGCTGGACGTCTAGCTATGCACAGCAGAATTCACAGTGGAGAAAAACCATACAAATGTTCACTGTGTGGCGGAAGTTTCACTTATTCCAGCCAGTTGGAGACACACAAACTTAAAGTACACAGCAACGGAAGACCATATGACTGTCCATATTGTGGGAAGCTGTTTGAGACGAACGTTCAGCGCAAGGTTCATATTCCTGTGCACACTGGTGCAAAGCTGCACTCATGTAGACACTGTTCAGAATGTTTTACGGGGCCCGACCAACTCCAGACACATCTGCTCGAGTCACACAATGAAGGTACTTGATTGTATGTAATGTTTGTGAGTACAGATGTGTTAAACATGTTATTGGTATTGTATCTGCAGAAATCTGTGAACATATATTTGCATGATTATCTGTCCCGTAGCTATAGCACATAGCATGGGTGGGACAGGTTATAAAATTGGTTTGCATCTGTCAGTCTGCGCGTTCGTCTGTGAGCACTCTCACGGTCACATTTCTTGATTGATTTTTTACCAAAATTGGCACAGATGTAAGAACCCCCAAAAGGAAAAATGGGTTTATTAGGGTCAATATCGCACCACCGTTTCTCCCATTTTGCCCCCAAAAAACCATTTAAGGACAAGAGTTCTTGAAAATCCATGCAAATATTAAGTAATCTTATATCTGCCTTAAATGTATGTGAATAACCAAAATTTTTGCGTCTTCAAGGAAATCGGGGTTGAGGAACACGATGGTGACGTCAGATTTTAGACTGGAAGTGGAAATACAGCCGTTTCACGCAAACACAATGAAAAATATGCCGTATGCAATACATTCCTTATTTATGGCCGAATTGCCGAAATATCTGCATGTAAAAGCAAATCGGTTTGAGGAACACGACGATTACGTCAGATTTTTGACCGGAAGTGGAAATACGGCCGTTTCGCACATGCACGATGAAGGATATGCAATATAAGCCTTATTTATGGCCGAAATGCGGAAATTTCTGGGGTCGAGGAACACGATGGTTATGTCAGAGTTTAGAGGGAAGTGGAAATATGGCCATTTCGTACATGCGCAATGAGTCTGGCCATAATTATAGGAACAGTTCGTTCATTGTGGACTTGGTTATGGGACAGATACCACGTTCCACAGAACGTGTTTCTAGTTTTTGAGATAATGTGAAGTCAAATATCAGTTATGGTGTCGTATCCAACGGTGTCATATCCAACGGTGTCGTATCCAGCAGTGAGGCCGGTCCTAGAGTATGCCTGTCCGGTCTGGCATTCGGGTTTAACTGCTGGACAGTGTAATGCTATTGAGAACATTCAGAAGCGTGCTATCCGCGTGATTTTCTCTGACACTGATGGTGACTATGAAATTGCATTAATTGTAGACGGAATGGACTCACTAAAAGATAGATGTGAAATGCTGATAGCAAGATTTTTAACAGGCTGGTCCTAGCTAGTAATGCCCTACTCCACTACCTGTTGCCTAAACGACGTGACAATGACACTATCCGCAGCCTCAGAAATTCCCAACCTTTTCCCTGAATCAGAGCCCGCACAAATAAGTTCCACAAATCTTTTCTGCCTTACTGTTCATGAAAAGCTTTACATAGTCATCTAAATAACTATATTTTTACTTACAGTTGCATTGTGATTTTGTACAGTATGTTCTCGTTTTAATGTTTTAATGTTTCTTGCGCATTCCAGCATTGAGCTGCACTATGCAATAAACCATTCATTCATTCATCAGGGAGTTTATGTGCCTCACCCCCTGTCAGTGCACAGCCAGATGTCATCATCGTCGGGGGTTTTATGTGGGTGCTTGTTTCCTAGTGATAAACAAAGTTCATGTCTGCTGAGACCTTCGTGGTGGACAAGTGTCCGGCTGAGGGACAAGTGTTCCCAGGCCTGACCAGCATGTTATAAATGTAGAGTATTGACCGCGATGCTAAAGGCCAATAGTGGTGAACAAGACTTATAATTTTACTTCAATAACAGCAGTACACTTTCATGTCTTCAAAACTGTTGAACTAGTCCAATTTTACTGACACAAGTTAACAGTTTTTACGCCATCCAACTTCTGTCTTTGCTCTATGACAGCCAGCGACAGACTGATTGATTAACATGTAGAATGTACTAGCAAATCTGCTAAAGAGGGCAGCACCAGTCTGCCTTTTGGCCAATAGCTAATCAAATTCAGTTTTTCTCATTTGCTGAATTTTGTGTATGTGTTAATTTACTAACAGCTGAAAAATAAAAATTTGACCCAAAAATGACGGTCCTCAGATGTCATATAAAGGAGAGTGCTAGATTCAAAGTATGTTCTTACTTCATTTAGTTTACACAGTGACTGTCTCGTGTGCACATAGCAGTGATGGGCATCAACTACTCAATAAGTAGTTTAACTACAATTACTTTTTCAATTACTTTGTAGTAGTTAAACTAAGTAGTTAACTACTTTTTTTATAAAGTAATTTAATTACTTGGGGTCAACTACCACAAAGTAGTTCAACTACTTTTCAATTACTTTTCAACTACTATTCCTACCGTTATTCTCATAACAAAGACGATGAAATAGTCAGCAAAACAGATTAGTTATCCGACAAACAGTGTTCATGTCCGTGGGCACACAACAATTGTTTCATTGTCAACCTGTCTAACTGCATTGTCATGTATTATCATGTATGTAGGCCTATCTCACTTGAGCAAAACAGTAGTAATCAGTAAGTAAACTGTACCGGTTAAATAAGTAAACGGATAGGAATCAATAGGTAAGCAAAATGACCTTCAACTACTTTTAAGTAGTTTTAACTACTTGGTAATTAACTACTTTAAAAAGTAATTTAACTACCACTCAATTACCAATTACTTTTGAGTAGTTAAATTTTTGCAATCAACTACTTCAAAGTATTTTAATTACGTAATTAACTAAAAAGTAGTTAATTACTGCCCATCACTGGCACATAGGTTGAAATACCGTGGAGATTAACACAGAAGCTTATAGTAATGGTATCATTGTGTGTCCACATGTTGACAAGCCGATTTGTCTGTTTAGGACATGTTCAGTTTTTCCATTGTTTTTTCTGTTGATTCTGTTTATACAATGGGCGTTCAATAAGTTCGTAGACTACCGGATATGCACATCATATTTTGTCATTTTCTCCAAAGCTCTGATCCAGTTGTAGAGGAATTGTTGCTCTTGGTCTTCCAGCCAGCCATATGCCATGCAGATAACGTCCGCGTTGTCAGAAAATTTTGTGTCTTTTCATGAATTTTTTCAGTTTCGGAAAAAAAAACAGAAGTCACTTGCTGCCAGGATAACGCATCTGATCACAGGTCAGCTCAAGCACTGGCTGCCATCCAAAATGCCGGCTTTGAACTACTCCGTCACCCACCGTATTCGCCATTCGTGTTCGCATTGCACAGCAAATGGCTGGCTGGAAGACTAGGAACAACAGTTCTTCTACAACGGTATCAGAGCGTTGGAGAAACGCTGGACCAAGTGCATTTCAGTATCAGGTGTCTATGTTGAAAAGTGACAAAATATGATGTGCGTATCTCGTAGTTAACAGTGTCACCCTACGAAATTTTTGAACGCCACTCATATATAGACATGTAATTGTAACTGTTGATGATGAATGCACACACTCACACAGCTTCCAAGTAGAAATTTTCCACGAAAACTGTCGCTGTTTTACTGCCTACTCTGCTAAACCTCTGCCACTGTTTTATCTGTTACTGTTTGTATGTGGTTGTTAACTTGTCATGAGATATTTTATGTGTGGATATGCAGGCAGTTCATTTCAGGTAAAGATTGAAGCTGATAGTGATAGTAATGATATCACTGAGTATTCACATGGTTACCTGCCAAGTACAGGTGTGTTTGGCTTTATGGTGATACATTCTTGACATTCATTCTCTGCATAACACCTATGGAATCTGTTGCTTTGTAAAGAGCGAAATCTCCATTTTTGCACGTCTGCAAGTTTACTCTTTGTGTCCATTTCTGTTACATATACGATGCTTCCCTGAAAAGAATTGAAGTATTTTAAGGCCACCAGTTCACAGTCTTAACACAATTGCCTTTTAATCTAAGTCCGACCACCCTCGGATGCGTGCATTTAGTTATGCATTGTCATTTCCAGTCACGTGACGAAGATGGTGGTCACACCATTTGAGCATCCATAGCAGAAAACTCCATGCTTCAGACAAACATCGTAGCTCTACGTTTTATAGAATCAGACTTATTGCTGATTGAAGTTTTATAATGCAGGAATATGCATAATGGCCGTATAATTTGCTCGTTTTGACCTTGACCCAATGACCTTCATATATGAACTTCACCCATATTCCCTGCAGATATCAACTTCCTACATCAAGGCTTTCAACAGTTATCATCTAACTGACAGACAGACAGACATGAGCGAAATTATGTGCCATGCCACTTCGCGTGTGGTAAATAAATTATTCTGCACACCATTAATCCCTCTTGCTGCTCGAGTGAATTAGTCATACAGCATGTATACTAATAATCTAGGTACAGAAATTATCAAACAAGACCTGCGATTTGAACCCAGACCTACATCAGTGACTTGTCGACTGGACACATCAACACTGTCAGTGTCATTGTTTTTATTTGTCAGTTTATTGTGTGTTTACAGGCAGTTACGTGGAGTTTGAGACTGTAGCTGATAGTACAAATAAATCTCAACCATTCGAAATTAAGACAGAACATATCGCTGAGCATCCACATGATGACAGGATGAGACCACATGTGTGTACAGTGTGCAACAAACGGTTTCTAAAGAGGAAACATTTGGAGAGACACCATCAAACTCACAGTGGAGAGAAGCCATTCGTTTGTACAGTGTGTGACAAACGGCTTGCATCTAAGTATTCTTTGAAAGATCACATGTTAATACACACTGAAGAAAACATGCATTCTTGTACTGAATGTGAGAAAAGTTTTTTGTCAGAAAAAGCACTGAAACGTCACATGTATATTCACGCTGGTGCATTTAAGTGCACAGAATGTGGAAAATGTTTTGAAGGTAGTCATAAACTAGCCGAACACAGAAAAGTACATTCAGGAGAGAAACCATTTGAATGTAGAGTTTGCAGCAGACGATTCAGAACATCTACACATCTTGTTAAGCACAGTGTAATCCACACTGAAGAGAAACCATACAGATGTCACATATGTGAAAATGTGTTTAGATGGTCTGAAGCTCTAAAATCTCACATGAGAGTCCACACGGGAGACAAACCGTACAAGTGTTCTTTCTGTTCCAAAAGTTTCAGACAGTCAGGTGCCTTGAAGACACATGAACGTTCTATTCACAGCAACATTAGACCATACATCTGTTCACACTGTGGAAAGACATTTAAGGCAGAGAGTAGTATGAAGCGTCATGTTCTTATTCACACTGGTGAAAAGCCGTTCTCATGTAACCACTGTTCAAAACGTTTTACACAGATTATCCAGCTCAAGGATCATCTGCTGAAGTCACATGATGGAGGTACTTGGTTCACATGTCACATTTGTCAGAAGAAATGCAGTCGTGAATCTAACCTTAAGGCACACATACGTCGGGCACATATACGTCAACATGAAGATGTGAAGCCTTATGTTTGCAGCGAATGTCCAAAGCGTTTCTGTACAGCAGGTGAATTAAAGGACCATGTGATGGCTCACTGAGTCGTGAATCAATTTAGCTGCGGATTATATGATAACAGTTTTAAACATATAATCAGAGTTTAAAACATTTTAAGCCTTTTTCCTCCATATAATGATGTTCTAACTGTTCTTCGGTGTTTCTATTCTGTATAATTTTGTGGTTTTTGTCACACTGTAGACACCATATGTAGACTGCCAAGATGGTATGTTTTTGACAGTTCTTCAATGTTATTTTTGCTGCTTTTTGCTACTTCTGCAACGTAGCTGATTCATAGTCTAGAATAAAGCTAGATAACAGGCAGTGCAGTAGCACTCTGCTGTTGTAAGATCTGTGCAGACATCAATAGGAAAATGGAAAATTTAACCCCCTCCTCAGTAAAATCGTATCTCCTGAAAATTTCATCTTGAAACTTTGCACACGTGATTACACCGGGGATGTTACCTACCATACAAATTTTGGTTTATAATTTCTGCCGTAAACAAGTGCAGTCATTAAACCCGAACCTGAAAGTAGGTTTCTGACTCTGTGGTTGCCATCTTGAAAAATCGATGTGACGTCATAACTTCGCTGCCAATCATCCGATTACTACAAAATTTGTCGGGCTGATGCAAAATGACATGCCGATAACTACGCATGGATTGAAATCGAAACCAGAAGCAGAATTTCAGTTTTCTGAAACTGGCAGTAATTTTATTTGAGTCGTGTGTACTGAGATATTTCATCAAAATTTGTAAGCAAGTAGATTTCCATCTGCCCATACGAGTACCATGACTAAAACTGAACCCAGAAAGTAGATTACCAACTTGACGTGTAAAAACTTGTCGCCAATATTGCTGGGACGTTTAAACCTTGCTCAATCAATCAGTAGTTATTTACAACTGTTGTTTGTTTTCTGTTTTCTTTATGTTGTACCTTGGTTGCAGTTTGACTTGTTTCTTCTCTCACCAAGCGTTTGATTGGAGAGACCGTTTTTTTGCACCGGTTTGTCTGGGTAGGTCATTTGACTCGATTCCAAAATGACCTGTAGTGTATTGTACAGGGTGTAGAAGTAAAGTAAAAGTACAGAAGGTGAATTTATATAGTGCTTTACAATGCCATACCATATGTGTATGTCTAAAACAGTCAGACATGGCCTGTGTGTAACAAGGGGATCACGGTTTTACCTGCCACCCAGGCACCCACACATGTATTGTACCTGCCTTCACTTCCAAGCCGGCTGGTACTCATTGCACCTACCCACGAAGGGATGGCCAGACTGAGTTGATCTGGGTGGCTGGTTACATACTGAGATAAATGTCCTGCACCAGGAATTGAACATGGCCACCCATGCCACTGCTAACCGGGCCTGATGTAGGTTAACTTTGTTGATTAAGACCAACATGCTACCACTATGCCAGACCATGTATTGCCTGATTAGTATGTAGGTGCATATGTTACTCGACTTTTAAGTGATAGTTCATGTGCTTGTCATTTAGTTTGTGTCTATCTTTGGTAACTAGTAGGTTTCATTATAGATTTTGTCTGTACACACTGAATCGGTCAAGATTAGCAAAAGTTATAGTCAAAAATAAAATGTCACGTTTTTATGGTTCACTGTGTACATATTGTTTGCTGGTTTGAGTTTTGTAGTTGTCGATTGTTGTTCTTAAAATCGTCCCCGATATGACCTATAATGTGTTTGGTGGGACGTTAAACCTTGCTCAATCAATCAATGTTGTTCTTAAATGATATGATGTTGACAGATATTTGATTTAACATCATTAGTTTTATTTTTCAGTTTATTCAACTTATTGTGTAACTTCTGGTTCCTGTGACCCAGTACATACATATGCTACATATGTATATAATTTACATATCAGTGTTCTCTGGTGATTTGAGCTTATTTGTTTATGGCATTTGTGTTAAGTGACGTACAGTTGATGAGAATATTTAGCACATTACTTGTGTTGTTGCAGTACAACTTAATCTCAGTTGTGAAACTTTTCATGACGATGACTCACAATCACAGCTTCCTGAAGTATTTTGCATGCTAACAATACCGTTTTGCAGTCAACTGGCAGGACTCCCAGTTGTCCTGAAATTCCTGATATTCCTGAAATTTTAAAATTGTCCTGAAATCAGAAATTGTCCTGAAATTTTAGTCATTTGGTAAGAATGTCCTGATATTGAGCTTTGTTATGCTGTAGCTATGGCATTGCCTTTATTCTGTACTTGGTTACCTCAGAACTGGACTCTGTTGTTATCAGTACTTTTGGCTTACTTATTTACTTACTGCAGGTTTGCCTTAGTATGTTCATTTTAGATGCACTCGTCATTTCCGTTTGCTTTGTAAATAGTGTGTGCATTTTTTTGTGTCTTGATCCTCGTGAAACCCACAAAAATGTCCTGAAATTTACTAAAAATTTGGTCCTGAAATTTCACTTCTTGCTCCTGGGTGCCCTGAACTGGCACTTAATTTGAGTCTGATTTGGCCACTGCAATTCACATGTCACCTGAGTGGAGCTTAAAGTTTCATGCAACATGTTTTGCCTAATTACTACGTCATTGCAGAGTGAAGTGTTACTGAACTTTTTAGTGAAGTTCATGCTCAGTTGGCATGAACATGTCATTCTTAACTGACGCATTATTGGTAATGTTCTCTGTTTTCAAATAAAACACTGTCAGTGTAACGGCTGAAGTGGTATGGGCTTGCAATAAAGTCGTGGCAACATGTGAAGAAATATTTTGTGTACCTCCTATAGACAACAGCATTGTGCTCCGCTTGCTGTACATCAGTTGTGATTTACCAACAACAAGTCAGAACATTTGTGAGCAACATGTATATCGCTATGAGAGTGTCATGTAGCAGTTAGTGAGTGCAGCATGTCTGTGATCTGTATTAGAAACTATTTGCATTCCAATTGCAACTGATATTTCTTAGTTCTTGAAGGTCTTCTGTTGCTCTGTCATGTAACTGGAGTCCTGCAATGTACCTGTGCTGTAAATTCGTGATTGTATCTTGATTGACAGAATGCAGTACACCAGCAGCAGTTGTTTTATGTGTGATTTTATTGTGAGTTCGATTTCAGCGTCTATGATATGTAGGCCGTTACTGTTGTGGAACGTGACATTTTATTCCACAGAGCAATCACATATGTCGTGTTCTGAGTTAAATCATGTGTATGTCTCGAACTTTCGGTTTTTAGACAGTTCACAGTTTGTACCATTTTGTCAGCTTAAAGTCAGACTGAGATAATGTGCATGTTGTCAGAATTGTGTTGTCATTCAGAAGTGAGCAGATCTTTGAGGACTGAAAATAGGCTACGGGGTGGAAAATGCAGGACCGGAAAATGCATGGGTGGAAAATGCAGGACTGGAAAATGCGGGACCAGTTTCACTTCGTGAATTGAATTGAAAAAACGCAAAAAATTTGCTGTGCGTCGTTGTATAATATTTAGGCTATATTATCTTATGCTGCAGTAGTATTTAACGTTTTTACCGCGCTGCATGGAATGCAGAGGCGGTCTAGCGATGAGAATTCTGTCTGTCCGTCCGTCTGTCTGTCCGTCACACGCGGGGATTGTGACAAAACGGTAGAAAGATCTGTCCAGATTTATATACCATACGAAAGAACATTTATCCTAGTTTTCTGAGAAGAAGAATAGTTGGTGGGGGGCGACCACTTCTACCTGAAATTTTGGGTCAACCGACCCCCATTGAAGCGAAATCGCCGATTTTCAATCAATAATCGCTCGTAGCTCCTCAGCCGTAACACCTAGCGAAAAAAGTTCAATTAACACTAATAGGAAGACTACTACGCGCTTTCCAATAAGCCTATAAGAGGATCGTCGTACGTTGCCCCTAAGTCCCTCAAAGGGGGCCTCAAAAACACAACGGCCGATTTCCATTAAAAATACACTTCGCTTGAAGAAAGTCTGCTACAAAGTTTCTTTGTGTGAAAACTGTCAGCGGCAAAGTTATAAGGCATTCATTGGCCTAACTAATCGTGCAAAAATTATTGGTGGGGGGGGG
>Ga0049105_1000860_pt1 | contig 12047 bp, 6 predicted proteins | sample WorMetvaBAHAMAS1_FD_61260 | JGI IMG/M metagenome (GOLD analysis project Ga0049105, IMG submission 61260) | Worm MetaG Olavius vacuus BAHAMAS.1 | ecosystem: Host-associated > Annelida > Digestive system > Unclassified | place: Germany: Marburg | collected 2013-04-09 | reverse complement strand
TGTTGGTTTGGTCATATGACCGGTAAAAATCGTCGTCATTACCATTGTAAGGCACTGAATAGCCTATTATGTGCTGATGTGCCGTTAAGAAACTACTCACTCACTCACTCACAGTACTTTGTTGTTTTGCTCTTTGTGTGTTATTCTGTAATACTGTTGATGGGGTATATACCAGTATGTGGAATGCTTTTCTGGATGTTATTTCTCCTCATACTGTTGCCGTTCTTATACCATTGCCGTGTCTTAAAGACCCCATCCCCTCCAATACACAACATCTGAGCTATGATGGTTGTCTGGAGGTAAGAGGGGAGATTATCAGAACTGTTCTGTGTTGCACTGTGCACTAAAGTTGTGCACAGTCATAAGCACACTTAGATGAACAGTTCTTAGTTCTCTGGATTGGGTTTGTCACACTAGGCCCATTTCACTGTGCATAAATACATTTGTGTTTATGTTTGTGTATTTTGTTTTTTTCATACTGCATATATGAACTGTTGTAACACGATGGGGTGGACCTGGTGGGATTGAAGCCTAATTCTTAGGACCCTATCCTCCTTCAGTGCTTTGACACTGTTGGTTGGGTCATTTGACCTGTAAAAACCAGTCCCTGATATGATCTATAATGTGTTTGGTCGGACGTTAAACCGTACTCAACCAAACCAGTGTAAAATAAATCCATGTCTCAAACCGCAACATCTGGTATATGGACCTGTCACAAAATAACAGGAGTTGTCCATTTAACTGTGAATCTCTGACTGTTGTACGTCTTCAGAGTAATATTAATTTAAATTGTACCACAGAAGAAGTGCATATACGTGAAATGTGTCTGTGCTGTGTCTCGTAGGTGGGCACTGCACTGCAGTGTCAGTCTACTTCAGTGAAACTTGTGGTAAAAAATGACGACGTAGGCCAATGGACACCACCTTCTGTGCTGAGCCATGGCTGCTCCTATAAAATATAAAGTATGACCTACTAATAAATGAACATTAACAAAAGTGTCATTGAACCGCAAGCACAATTCAGTGGCTGAATGCAGTTAGGTTGAGATGTGATAAAAACGAGATATGTTAGCAAAATGATGCAGGATGAATTGACCTTATGAATGTATTTGTGATGACAGTGATTGGCCTCTCTGTAATAATTTACCCTTTCACTGTCTCTTCTCGATGATGATGACATCCTGTTCACATTGTTGAGTCTGCTATTTCTGTCATACATTGTTTGCGGCCACTTCACTATATTGTATATAGTTTGTGTCACGCTGCTGAATGTGCAGTATTTTTATGCACACGTTGCCTTGATTACTATATGTATGTGTGATTGTGCATAGATCAAATTTTTTGTTACTTTTGTGTCTTGTCTATATTTTATCTTTACAGAATACTGTTCCTGTCTCTGTTATTACTGTGAGAACATGTCTTGGGACGTGAGCTTTTGCTGTTCACATATTGAGATGTCACAAGAAATACAGTGCAACTACTTATGCTTAATTTTTTGTTACAATAGGCCTAGCTAGTAAGGTAAATGTGGATTTGTGTAGCGCCTTGTTGTGAACACACCTCTAAGCGCTCAGGTATGGCACACGTTCTCAAGGGATCTCACAGTTTTACCTGCACTCCCCGCGCACATCCGCTAACGGAATGACCATACCTGCCTTTGCCTTCCCAGCCGAAGCTGGTACTCATTTACCAACCCTGGAGGGATGGAAGACTGAGTTGGCCTTGGGTGGCTAGTAAACTTTTCATGAAAGACTATTTGGTCACATGCAGCTATTACGTGTAACAAACACACTGAATCTGTGAATCTGCAGCAAGTAAACTGATACGCTCCCTGAATTTGTTGTCTCGAGCATAAACTTCTTCCAATAACTACATGATGCCATTCATTGCAAAACAACCTGGGTTTTGGCCACAACTATTGGCTACTCTGTTTAAGTGACAGCGTGGACATTCTGCTACAGTCTGACAACAGAACACTCAGGGATAGTTGCAGGCATGTTAGTTCAAATCAACACTTAACCAACAACCACTTTTCTTTGAGTAGCATGATTTGGCCACTGAAAGTCAAGCACGTCGGTTAGTGTTTCGCGCGACATTTTTTCGCTTACAGAGAACTTAAGTAATCAGTAAACGGTTACTTTATTTGAGTAACGTTCATGCAACTGATGTACAAATGTACATATTACAGAAATTAACCACAAATAAAGAAATTAGATAAATGCAACCATTTGAAACTGAACTTTGATAATGCTCATATTGTTGGAAGTGGACTACAGCGACATTCCCTGTTACTTCTGTCTTTACGCGCTGGCCTAGTTACCTGTCTCCGACCTGCACAGCTCTGGCTTGCTTAGCGCGCGGATTTTGAGCTGGCTCGGCTGTGACCGGCCAAGAGCTACGTGTCACTGTCTTTCACGTTACATGAGAGAACAGCCGACGTGTCGGCCACGTGCAGTTGTTGGTGGACAACATCAAAGTGTATGAAGCTCACGACTTTGAGCTCGAAACTGCACAGTTTTCAACAAGGCAGCTGTACGTTACAGAAGAATGGCTGCCTATCGACGTCGAGGCTGAGTGTAACTCCGAAACCGAAGGTTCAGAACGACAATACGGTTCGAAATGACATGGCAGTTCCAAACAACGGGGTCACCACGCAACCTGTCCGTCGACACTGCTGCTGAACAGTTGACGCAGCCTCCGAGTCAACTCGCCCTCAGCCAAGCTACCGACGCTGCTGAAGGATCATTTCGCATCGTGTTTTGTCACTTTTCTCATTCTCAGTAAATTATTGCATTTTACATATCGTGTGGTTAATTCTAAATTCTAGGGGACTAGTAGGCTAGGAGGGAAGGAGATCGTAACAATATGAAGCACTGGTTTTCAACATTTTCAAGGTTTTCTGATCTGTTAATAGAAAAACGACAGCTGTTTCAACCGGCATTACTACAATATTTAATCAAAATGGTAACAGTTACAACAACTTTCATTCAACCAAAGTTAATACGAAAAGCAACGAGTTATTGTGAATATACAAAAGCTTGAATCAGTGCTCCAAATATATATCTCTGAATGACTAAACAGTCGACAAGAATGCACAATAAAAACGAGATGATGTCCAGTCCAGAGCTAGAAAATAGGACTTGATGCAACTGCGATGCTCTCGACTGCACATTCGTCAACACCACGCCTAATGCGGAAGAAGCCCTGCTCGCCCCATGCTGGACCCCAGCTGTTCTTGATCGTCCAGAATTTCTCTCCTGTCGTATGGTTCACACCATAGCCGACCAGCAGCACAGCATGATTAGTCAACTCGAATGGATTGAAGCGATTGCGAAGGCCTGAAATTTGAACATCATGAAACATGAACAAACAATTACATATTGCATAATATGCACACCATAATGCAGCAACATTTACTTACCGTAAAAATTTAAAAATAATATGTGCGATTTTTACCAAAAATAGAGGTCCGGTAGCTGGAGTGCGTATAATACATATATACTAAAAAATGCATAGGCAGTCTGGGCTTACAATTACAAATCTGCATTAACACCAGAATGGACTAACTAGCCCACATCCAACATACCTGTATTAAATATTTTGGGTACGTTCCGGCATTTAGGCCTATCGATAAGCTAGTAGTGTAGAGGCTTAACGTTCCACTCAACACATTATAGGTCATTTCGGGGACGATTTTTACAGGTCATATGACCAAAGCAACAGTGTCAAAGAGCTGAAGGAAAGCAGTTGGTTTTTCAGATAAGGCTTGAATCCCACCAGCACCACTCCACGATGTTACAATAATACAACTCTAGGCAACCGCCTCTATGCACAGCATAAGGGTCCCAGTGTGACAAACCCAATCTGCTGGACCTGTAAGAACTGCTCATATAGGTGTGCTGCTGACTGTGAACATTGTGTCACACAACCCAGCACAGAGCAGTTCTGACAATATTCCCTTTTAACCTCCAGACAATCACCATAACTCGGATGTTGTCTAGCGGAGCTAGTTGGGAATGCCAAAAGGCCTAGTGTTTTGTTTACAAACACAATAAACACTGACTTAATCAAAGTGAAATGTAAATAATTTGGTATATTTTTGTTAGTTTGTACAAGAAAATGTACAATGGAACAAGTTAAACTCGCTCAGTAAAGCAATATACGTCCATGAACAATTTTATATCAGGTGGTGTAGAACAGGTGCGTACTATACAGCCAAACTTAACATTTTCCCACGGTTCTTCTGTCAAAGTTTGGGGTGCATATTATACAAATGTGCATATTATATTCAAATTTTGACATAATACAACTGCTAGACATAATAAACTCATTAAAAAGTTACATACTCAGTTGCATTGTTCAGCTAAATAACATATAACACAAAACAATGGAGTATCATTCAACAAACGTCAAAGACTGGCACGAGAAACCAAAAATACTGGATATGGATGCTGTAAGTAAAGCTTTATGCACTTTTTATAAAGTGATCATCTAAATGTGTAAAAAACACTTGAAAACTGTACATAAACAGAACAAGATGGGAGTTCACTAACCAGTGTGGTGATAAATTCCACCGTGATAATTAAAGAAATCAGTGTACACTTCAAACGAGACAGCGACCGGTCCATTTCTCACCAGCTCCAGCATCATGTGCTGCTCGTTGCAACTGCACAGTAAACAATAATAAAAACGACTTCTAATGACAGGTACTTGACGTTCTCACTCTCAGATTTACACATAATCTGGATGAACATTTATTTAATGTCAACTGTCAAGCTCAACTTGGTGAAATTTCACAGCGGCACCAGCATGCAAACCCCATCTTCAGCACCAACATGATTGGCCATACAGTTGCTGGCTGGCACCTACCTGAAAGATGTACACAGATAATGCTCAAACGCATTAGCATGTGATTAAAAATATTAATGCATACGTTAACACAATTAAAAAAATTAATTGCATGAAAGCTCTAAATGAAACAACTGTAACAGGTTACAGATATCATAGTCAGCAATACATACGCGCCATAGTATCCACCGACATACTGATACGCAGTTGAGTAATGTCGCCGACAGGTCGGTTCAGTTGTACAGTGTCCAGTGACGTTCCCAGTGTACAGATTACACGATTCTTCAACCAGACCATAGTCTTCTGCATATTTGCCGCCAATTAAGTATGGGAAACCTCCCGCACAATCTGCAGTAACATAACAGCAGACACATACATGTAAATCAATGACTGTTCCCACAGGCGCCAACTTTTGAAAACCTCTATGGTGGCACAGCTCCCTTTCCCTTCTGTCCCTTCTCCCCTCCCTTTCCTCCTGTCTCTCCTCCCTCTTCCCCTCCCTTTCTTTATTCCCACTTCTTCCCAGCCCAGCCATCAAACAACAGTGCATTTTGGGCTGAAGAAAGAGTTTCTGGTTAGAGTACTGTGCAGTTCACGAAATAACTGCATCACAGCATAAAACCCAAATGTTTAGATGGAGAAAATTACAAAATGGAGGGAGACTTCTAGGGACACTACGCACCCACATAATTTTTCCCATGGTTGCTCGAGCCCAAAACACCCACAGAGTCGGCACCTATAACCGTTTCTCTTAACTGAAGATGAACCGATTATCCATTGTACGAAGTCATTGATACCGGAAAGATTTTTTGAAATTAATTAGGAATGTGTAACAGGACTCTACATTTTTAGAAAGTGTAATTTGCTTCACGTAAACTAAACAATTAATTGAGACACTCTTATAATTTATAACAGCCAATACTAAGTTTAACAATAACAATAACACATGGGCAGTTATGACTGTAATTAGCAGAAAAACCTTCTCTAAAAAATACATACAACAAAACTACCTTCTAATCTAAGGCATAAGCAACTGTGAATGTGTGTATTAGTTTAGTGGTACTTACTTCCAGTCACGTAAGAAAGATAGAGGTCATGTCATTCGATCAGCCGTAGGTGAAAATCCTATGCTATATGCACATTTCACCACTCCGTGTGTCATAGATACCGAGTTATTGGCAATAGAATGTTTAACGTGCGCGGAAGCGGATTCACGCATGCATCCGTTGCGTGACTACGGTACCTGTTATGGACCTTTTTTTGGCCCTGTGACCTTGACCTTGACCCGATGACCTTCATATACGAACTGGAGATACACTGGAAGAGCAAATATGAACTTCCTACATAAAGTCTTTCGAGAGTTATCATCTGACAGACAGACAGACAAACATACAGAATCGACCGAAATTATAAAGCATACCGCTCCGCAGGTGCTCAAAAATTACTAATTACAGAAACATTTAAGAAACTATGAATTACGAACTACATCTGCAATTAAAAACAATAAAACTGGTGATACTAAGTGCTTTCACAGCTAACTGCTACAACGCAGTAAAAGCTGTACTCTGCTAACCACCATACAACAAACAGTACATGAAAGATATACCCTGTGAGTATCTGCTGCAGTCAACAATGTCTTGTGGAGCAAATGACAACTGGACGGAGTTGTTAGATACAATGCGCAGCCGTGCCTCGTTCATTGCGAGGGAAGAAAATGCATAACAGCTACCACACTTGCCTTTACACATAACACACAGTAAAAAATTTCAATAGTTCAAATTCTAAACTATAGTTTAGATATTTCTTCAACAATGCACTAGTCACATGTTGTATCTCTGTTGCTTAGCAGATTCACATACACAAAGACTACAAATCTTTCAACTTCCTAAATATTATAATAATAATAACAATAATGTGAACATTTGTATAGCACGACTTAAACAAAATTCCTCAGGTGTGCTCAATAGGGAACCTGTAAAGCCACACGCACATGTAACATTAACTATAAAACAACAACAACCACTCCTACTACTACGGTACTACCATCACCACCACCACTACCATTACGGTTTTCATTTTTTTTACTTGGGAAACTTTTTGAAAGTTATACCAGGTTGCATCAGACTCTGCTAACAGTTATCAGGTATTATTAATTGTTACATGAAATTTTTAAGCCTAACATTTTACATAACAGCTGTAAGTGGCAAACATTCCAAAAAGCAACATCAGTGATCAAAAGTTGTTTGTTGATAACCACTGACTGACAATGGCAATCCACACATCTGCACTGACAATAAATGCTTACAAGTTCATTCTACTCAAGAAAAGTTATAATTACCCATAATTAATAAGTTAATTAATGGGCCATGTTGCCCGATGTAAATAAATGTATGTATGTATGTACTCATGTATCACATTACACAGCACATTGACCAAACTGCTTGTAAAGCCCACCTTGATTGCGCACTGGTGACACATAATTCACACTATCTACGTCGCGCCAGTCCCACTCTGATGGCAGTGTTGAAACTTGCTTCAGTAACTTGTCAGTGGGTGCTGCGGGCTTCGGAAATCTAAACCAACCACAGATGTTAAATACAGTCACTAAGACAAAACCATGGACAAAACACAAACAGGCAACAATTTCTAATGTAAATTGGCTTACAGGGTGGCGCAGAATAAACCGGACTATTTACTTTTGTTGTCGAAGTTCTGTATTTCTACAACAAAACACGTAAGTATGATAATGTATGTGTAGCACCAAAAACATTAGTCAAAGTGGTGCTCAGTGTGTCCTCCACCGGTTGCAACAACGAGCGACAATCGTTTGTGAAACTGTCCTATTGTGCGATCGATAATGTCAAGACCAATCTGCTCCCAGCGGGTTTGCAGGACTTCTTTCAGGTGCTCAACGTCTCGAATGCGACTCGGATGGTAAACAAGCTGTTGGAGTGCTCCCCAGATCGAATAGTCCACTGGGTTTAAACCGGGCTACTCCGCGGCATTTTCCATCCTTTTTTAATTCGCAACGCACACTCTACCGTCACTTGTTAACAGGCGCGTTTTCATATTTACATCTACTACGTCAGCGATGATGTCACGTAGAATATTAATTACCACAGAATATTTGAATGCACAATTCTTTTCTGTCTTCTTATTCGTCTATGTGCTAGAAGTGTTAAAAGGTGTTATTTTATGCAAATTTTCATAAAATGGGATGAAAGGTTGAATAGTCCGGTTTATTCTGCACCACCCTGTACATTACTTTCCGTTATAACTCCAGTTCTTCATAAATCAACTGACAGCTTGAACATGTAAAAGAATAAGAGTTTCAAACATCAGCAACGTACACTCACTGTCTTGTCACTCAACGATCAACCTTGGGTGACGTCACTTTCACAGTCACTGCTTCAAGGCAGTGAAACGAAACAATCTTCCATTACCTGCGTGGACTGCACCCTCACCGACCACCTTCCAACAACAGCTGAAGACATCCGTGAACAGACTGCCTGACACTCCCAGAATCAACTCTGCTGTCTGTAATGCCGTCCTAACATTAACAGTCCTGACGTGTTTAAGTGTCATGCAGTGTTTTTGTGAAAGCATCACTCTAAGTGGTAAATTTTACATAATACCAAAAATACTAATGCTACTAATAACAGAAGGCAATCAGTAGAGTGACTTACTGTGAGTGACGCAACGCTCTTCCTCCAGCCATGGCGATCACTTCATCAACAGTCATGCGTTCAAATATCTCGTAATGCTTGGCGGTCCATGACGACTGTACGTTATTGATCAGGCTGATGAAGCTGTGATCAGTTTTGTACATGCGCTGGCCAAACGCACCTCTACAACAATACATGGCTCGATGATTTATCACTGTCCGGCCTAACACAGATCAAATTTACTGAAGCAAATGTGTCAATACTGGTGACAAACTAGCCTGCAGCAGCGCCAGCAATGACTGGGTAGTCCAGCATCTTAATGGCACCTCAGATAACTGACTACTATTAAGCAACATAAATAAACAAACAGAAGCAGCATCAGGCTCTCAGCAGTGCTGAAATATATTTCTACAGGCTAAAAGACTAGCAGTAATGATGCTACAGTAGTTGTATTTAGTAATAACATGACAAGGTGTCTGCAACAAGTGTATTAGAAAGTCGGTTTTACAAGAAACGCTAAAAATCTTACTAAATTCAACAGTTACAAATACTACATGTACCTTCAAAAATACAGTGATTATGGCACAGAACATCTGTATGCAGATAGGCCTATATACTTGTAAATAAATGCAAATTATACCAACTGCAAATACTGTGGCGTAGACTTTGGTGGTAATGCAGCAACTTTCCGTCCATAATAGCACGTCCAGTCATGACCCAATATATCATGGGCCCAACCAGGTAAAGTCTGATCACAGTAGCTCGTAGCATTGGCACCAGTTCCATTGTAGTTGGAAAATGCAAAATACTTTCTACCATGAATTACCACTTCAAATCCCTGAAATATGTAAAAGAATAAGTTTACCACAATACACATTTACACAGACTAAGCAGTCAGACCATGGCCACAATTACTTACTCAGCGACGCATGAGCAAGAAGGTACAATTCAGCTATTTGCGGCAGCAAAATATCCAAAAATGGACATTTTGCTGCAGAAACTAGCTGAATCATACCTTCTTGCTCATGCATCACTGAGTAAGTTACAACAGCCAAGATACATCATATCTGGTCTAAACTAGTTTCAATTATAAGTTTCTTTCAAAATCAACAAACAGCATGAACATGAACATGAAAAAGTACGAGAGTACAAAGATTTTCGTGAGATATCAAGATTAATGTAAGCTGCAGCTACTGCAGTATTGGCGATCGCTATATTTGCCAAATGTTCCAAATTACCTCAGTTTTCAACCTAACAACTGTAAACTGGACAAGTTCAGTGAGAAGAGATATGCATCTTTATCAAGTTAAATGACTGTGTAGAAAATCACATAACCCCATTGGGAAATGTGTACACAATAAGGGAGCTGAATGTTATTAAATATGTGCTGCTTTAAATACCCAGTTCAAAGTGAGATAAGCGGTACACACAGTAATCAATTTAAACATATTTATAAAAGTGTTTCAGAGATACGTTACTGTAATAAAGAAGATACTTATTGTTAAATTATACTATTCGTACATACTCAAAATCAGAATCTGCTCTGTATTGCTCAATCTCAATATATTTATAACATAAAGAATACAACAAGCACAGAAATCACATGCCATACCTGATTGTAAATAAGAGTCCAGAATCCAGTATTACCAAATTCATCCGTTGCAACATCAGGGTAAGCCAAATCAAGCTGATATTTATACTTGTAACTCACTGCAAATAATTAAAATTACTATAAACAAACTAACGTCAATTATCTGTATAAGTATTATAAAATTTAAAAAATTACTACAAACTTATGACCTAAAATCTAACCAACTGTTACATATCCCGAGAAATATCTTGATGCGGCGCAGCACGCGAAAGAACACTTAGCTGTGCACATCACAACCAGCAAAGTCACGAAGATCTTCAGCATCGTTCACAAATTTGGAAATAAACGAGAGTTGCAAAGTGGAAAAGCTGCATCAGAAATGGAGTTGTTGCAATGCTCAAGCAGCAACTGAACAATCCACTAACAGCTTTGACGACCCTTAGAATCTTCGGTGCATCTCTTCGATTGTCTGGTAAAGAAGTGGGCACAAGATGGCTCATTTGTAGCAGCTGAAGGTGGTGTCGGCTGGCACATTGTTCCGACATTACTGTTGATTGCTCATCTGCAACATAAGAATGTCACCTCCATACAGCCATACTACATCAGTGAAGCTCTCAGAGTATTTCAGCTATCTGTCAACCGAATGCCACTCAGTCATCTACTCAATAACACATTCACTCTCAGCCACTGCTTTTACCAAATAAATCCTTCTAGCTTGCAGATAAGTCGACCGTCTTTTCATCTTGTGATTCTCATCCAGAAATATTCTGATGAGATGCAAACAGATTACAAGCACTAGATCCATCAACATGTTGCCGATGTTGATCACACACCAGCATTCAAAGTATGCAAGCAGCGCCAGGTACAAGTTGGTAAATGTGAAGGCATCTCAGCACCTTCAACAAAGTGAGACTAGCAAGTTGGACAGGCACTTGTGTCATGTTCTGTCTGTACCTATTTTTTGCCAGCATAAATACACAGCCAGATCAGTGATCTGACTAAAACCCCAAGAAAATTGATACAGTCAGATCGGAAGTAATAAATATTCAATAGAGTAATAATGTCATCATTTACACTTCCCATAATGCAGTCACTTGCTTAACTTCTTCGCAGTGGTGCCAGTGCATCATTAACAGTTTCTTGGTGAGCATGCAGGTAGCATTAAAATGTTCCTGTCCCTTGGTTAAAATATGCTTTTTTTCTCTTTTGTGACACAGCAGCTATTTCATCTTAGAAATGGTGTATTCTGATTGGGCTTATCATGACATTTCACGGTAAACAACAGCTAGCCTATTAACTTGGAATTTCACGAGAGCGACAAGACTTCACAAGTTTGCCACCATTGTTATTTGTTAGTGCAAAAATAATATCAGACAGTGTTTTAAAGTATTGAACTGTACCTCATCCATTAGCAGCGAAGGTATCATATACAATGCAGATTTGCCAAATCCTATGGGCCAAAAGCATTTTTTACACCGTCGCATGACTGAATGATAATATCGCGTTGCTGCCGCTTCAAACGAAAATCTAATCTACTTTCTACAACATAAAATGTCTCATCGTTAATATTTAAACAATACAAAACACAAAAACAAATAAACGAACTACGACGACGCTGACGCTGAACTCTAATGAACTAATGAGTTCCATTGAACTCGTGAACTCGTGATTACGAGATGGTAATCACGAGTTCACGACTTGCGAATGGAACGCACTTTTACGCAACATAAGCCGCGCCTACCTCGTCATTATGACGTCATGCCGAATGCACCAATGAAAATCACACCGTAAGTTCGATAATGGCAATCTAATATGGTTAAACTTCCAAGATATATCCTATTAAAAATATATATCGTATTAAAATACTGCAAAAAGATAAAAAGATCGATTTACAGCCACCTTGCACATCATGAATCTCCGCCATCTAATCACGAGCGGTGAACT
>Ga0049105_1000859_pt1 | contig 12049 bp, 5 predicted proteins | sample WorMetvaBAHAMAS1_FD_61260 | JGI IMG/M metagenome (GOLD analysis project Ga0049105, IMG submission 61260) | Worm MetaG Olavius vacuus BAHAMAS.1 | ecosystem: Host-associated > Annelida > Digestive system > Unclassified | place: Germany: Marburg | collected 2013-04-09 | reverse complement strand
CATCATCATCATCATCCACGAATTTCATCGCGACGCAAGTCTTGAAACAAAACTTCAGGGCCGCTATGTGTCACGTATTACACTGCAGCTGTAATGTTAAATGTTGAGGTGATTCTTTGGGTAAAGCATTGTGGAACTAGGTAGACTGTTTGACTGAAGAAGACTTCGTGGGATTGTGTCAAAGAGGATATGAAAAGTGTTGGCCTGTCATTAGACAATACACAGTCTAGGAACACATGGAGAAGGAAATCTAAGCAGCTTGTTACCCACAGTTTATCTCGAAAATAGCTGTTGTGATGCCTTTGACTTGTGACTTCGGATGTGAAGGTTTTGTAACTGAATATGTTGACTATACTAGCATTTCACAATTATTTTGGAATACATTTGAATAATTTGTTTTTTAAATGCCGTATATGTAGTCCTGAGTTGTGTATGTTGGTTACATGCAGCTGATTATGGATCAGTGCAAGCTTGAAGAAGGCTTCAGTTTTCTGGAATTCATTCGTGGAGGGTAACTGCACAATATGTAGCATAATGTAAATGTAAACAAATATACATTGTACATGCATTGACATATAGGTTCTTGGTCAGTTACTCTCTCGGTCAAATTAGCTAGCATTGTATGGTTGCCAATGCAGAAAACCTGATTATATTTGGTCTTGAGAAGAGTATTTGGCCTGTTTAGCATTACCATTCCAGCAACTTCTGTAGTTCTGTGATGACCCAGTGTTAATCTGAGATTCACGTGAAGGAATTTGTTATTTAAGAAAAGTCAGATGTTCGACAATGTGCAGCAGACAAATCTGAGAGTCGTCTTTACCACATCCATCTTCACTTTTTCATAGATTGTCAGTGACCTTACTGTTATACTTTACATTTTGGGAGGACAGCATGTTGTCCAGCGCCGAGGCCACAATGATTGTCAGCAACATTGCAACACATACTGTTGCTGTTGTATGTTACTTGCTACAAATCCTTTTCAGCGTTGTCTTTTCTATCTCCTTGTACCTGATACTAGTATTGATGCTTTTTCCAGTAATCAAGAGTTACCCATCTAATTATCATGTCCAAACCATTATAGCCTGCATCTTTATATATCTTTTGTACATGCATATATACTGTGTAATATATGAAAATGAATATACCTGATTTAAAATTTATAGCTTTGCTTAAGAACAGAGCTTAATGTACTGCAGTATTGCAGATGTAGTGTTATGATTGCTTTAACTTATTCATTTATACTTTCTATGACCAGAACGGTGTATTTTGAGTAACATGAGGTGATCTGTGCATTGCTGCTACTTCAGTTGTGTGCATGTGTAATGATGTATGTGTAGAATGCAGATGAACTTCACAGTTGCGATTGACTTTACTGCTTCAAATGGCGATCCTCGTAGTCCGCAGTCACTGCATCATATTGATCCACATCAGATGAATATGTACGCAAGGGCACTACATGCAGTCGGAGAAATTGTCCAAGATTATGACACGTATGTGAAAGCCGTATGCTCATGTGATTGGCTTCCTTGTTCTGTGTCAAGAACAGTAGATTGAGATGGCTATGAACATAGAGGAGATGCTCATTTGGAGAACATTGTATGACAGTGGATGCAGATGGAGCTAGACAGAACTAATAATTACAAAAGCACAGACTTTTTTGTTCTGCCATAAGGTTGTAACTTTACAGATGGCACTGTAAAGAGGTCACTGTCAAACCATCTTGCCTGTCTGAGAAATTAATTTACATAGATGCACAGTATTAATCTTGATACAGTTTATTCGGCATACCCAGGAGTTGAACCCTGAAGCACATTAGAGGCTTTCCATTTATGCGCTATATAAATCCACGATTAATTGATTGAACCCGGGTTATGCCAGTACAGTATGCATCATGCTAAGCTACCAGTGTGTTAGGAAAGAGTTGGCATGGTGCCGGGAGCATAAGAAATTGTTGGCCCGTTCCAGGAAATAGAGAAGTGAAGTTGAGGGAGCGACTGTGTGGAGTATGCAAATGGCTGTTGCAATGTCTGCGACCGTCGTTGCTGTGTTAGATACTGAGGTGTTTCATTTCTGGCTCGGCTGGCTGAGCTATTAGTATATCTGGTCAAAAGCTCTCTGTCTGTGTGTCTGTCTGTTAACCAGGATTGCACAAAGCATAACCATGACACGTAAAGGTTTGTAATCCTGCTTGCACAGACCTACTGATGAAATCTGATCATGAGCCAAAACTAGGTCATTCTGACCTAGTTTACTGGGTTTGTAGGTCATTTGCCCATGGGCTGCATGTTTTACTTGTTAGCACTTAGCACATTCTGTTAATGTAATGATGTGAGTGATGCTACAACAATTAGCTGCTTGCCTAATTAATTTATTGGCACCTTCGGTGAACCCATAGAGTATGGAATTTTATTTTTTGGAGCACGTGGAGCTCATGATCTTAACAGGTGTGTGGTATTTCAGTGTTACTGAAGTGTGCATGTTTTACACTTGATTGACAGAGACAAGATGTTTCCTGCACTGGGCTTCGGTGCAATGTTGCCCAACGGCACTGTTTCACACGAATTTTACTTGGTGAGATTTTATGAATTTGTTTTAAACGTTTAGAGACCTTTCTGTTTGTAATGTAGACAGTAATAACTACAGTAGTATTTTCTAATTAACTAGTCTTTATAATTGATTATGACACCTGCAGTTAAAACTTGAAACTTGTAATGCCAGAAAAGACTATTGCTGATTAAAGGGAAACAGTCTCAACGGAAGCCTTCTGTGTAGAACATGCTTATATATAAATTGAAGACGAGCGAGAATTTTTAAACTGGGACAATGAACAGTGCTCTCAGTTATTTTTTCATTAACTTAACTTCATTCCATTCATTGACATCACCATTGCCGAAAGGACATTTCGATTGTCTGACTTGATTTGCATTATTGCAACAAAGAATGTGTTGTTTGATTGAACAGCTGTCATGTAGTAAAGTGTGTGATGTGTTCATTGCAGAATGGTAATCCTCAGAATCCCTACTGTGCAGGAATTGCAGGCGTTATGGATGCTTACCATCGGACTTTGCAAGCAGTTCGGTTGTACGGACCTACCAACTTCTCACCTGTTATAAACCACGTGGCCAGGTGTGTTTATTCTCACGTTGAGCCAATGGACATAGTTTGACTATGGACTATGACCCTTCATAAAATGAATACTGGCTTTCAGGCTGAGTGATAGTAAATAACAGTAATGATGGGCTTAGGTGATAGCAGCTTACAGCTGGACTTGCAACTCAGGTCTTTTGATGTGAGAGTTGGCAGCCACTTGGCACTGTGCTATATTCAACAGATGAACTCCGGCACAAATTTTTCATGGTGACAGCACCATAAACATTGTTTTGGATATTAGGTTTATTATTGTTATTTTATTGTTTTATTAGTATTATTATTATCACTTGTGATGGTACCTACAGCACCAGTAGCATCCAGTTACTCTGTATAACTCAGTAACATGTGAAGTTGTCCGTGAAATGTGTGCTGTTTGAAATATCTCATGAATTTTCGTATACTGTTTACATGAACTAGGTAACTAAGCGGCGAGTTGTATGATTGAAGGTTTGCTGCTGCATATCGCGATGGCTCACACTACTTTGTGTTGCTGATACTGACTGACGGAGTGATAACTGACATGCCAGCCACTGTACAGGCCATTGTCGCGGTACAGTATCTCACTGGTTGAGTTACTCAAGTTGGCACTTTTGAGTACCTTGTTGAACAGTTCTTCAGCTTCAGTGTTTTAGTCACATATTGTATCACTTTGTTATTGCTGTATCACAGAATAATGATAGCAGCTAGTAACAGGCCACAGTGTTTTGTGTATCGGTAAAAACATGCTTTGTACTGGCTGTTTGGATAGGTTGTATTACAGAGTGGTCCAGAAAGAAATTGCACAGAGTTTAATGCACCGTCATTTTGCAACTGTTTGCAGTAGAATCACGCTGTTTTCACCAAAATATGCAGAAATTAACTGGTAACACGAAGAATGGGCAAATTTCGAATATTTTGATTAAATATTCTTTGTTTGGTAGCTGGTAAGGAAACTACTTAAAAAGCGTCAATCACGGGCGACATTTTCAAGGTTGTCATGACAGAATAAAAGTGTGCAAAAAGCGAAAGTTCCAAAATTAACGGAAAACATTTCCACTATAAAAATTAGTGACCTGGTTGTCCTTCTTGGCCGCAGTTTAAGTTATTAATTGACTTAATATTTAAATTAGTTCACTCCGAATGACATTGATTGCTACTGTTCAGCCTTAGCGAAGCCAGTGAACTCAATTATTTGTAACAGATCAAAAAGCATATGCCATTTTCCCTGTCTCGACGGAAGCTCAGCAATCATTTCTTTCAACAGTCCAGCCTTTTTTCAGTTTGAGCAACCATTCTTAAGACATGTAATGTGTAGAGTTACTGAATGCTACAGATTTTATCGTCTAACATATCATGGCTGTTTAAATTTCATTGCATTATTTTCTCATCCTACTCAGTGCGAAACTTATTTACTAGGTCACTTTTTGTGCATGCTCTAAGCCATCATAAAACCATACCTGATGGTCCAGTTTGTTATCAATAAATGACAGGAATTGTCATTATTACTGTACAGGCCATTAAGTCATGACTGATGTTTGATTCTATTCAACATTTATTAGTTGTTGCTTCTCTTTCTTTCTTTTCTCTTTTTATTTTCTTTGTGTGTTTGTCTGCCTGTTCATTGGCAAATAAAGTTGATTATTATTATTATTTATTAATCCGTGCAGCACTGACCTGTAACATGTTTTTGTAGAACGTAACAATATGCATTTGTGTTGTCTGTGTAGGCGTCCTCGTTGCCAATGTCCATAATCATTGTCGGCATTGGAGATGCGGAGTTTGACGGTAATCAATATAAGCAGCACTTTGTACTGTTCAGAATATTATAGTAGTCTGATACTAAGATGTCCATCCGCTATTTATGTGCAGTACTTTAACAAGCTGGAAAATACTGTGGTTCATATATTTTGCTTTTTGTGCCTCCAGCAACAATAGTAAGTTGAGAGCATCATGTTTTCGTGCTGTTCTTACAGCCATCCGTTGTCCATCCGTTAGTTGTCTATCATGTGTTGACACCTGTTTCACATAACGCGATATCTCCCTACTTAGTTGAGAGATTTGAATGAAGCTTGGCACAAATATTCGTCACGTGAGTGGGCATTGCTGAAAAGGTTTTCAGGGTCAAAGGTCAGTGAGTAGTTGTATTACCGATAAAAGGTCGAAGCAAATGGCCAGAAACAGCTTACAGCATATATGAAATTGTAACCAAATGAATCGCTAGTAAGTAACAACATGAATGCCAGTTTTACAGTGGAGACATACTTTTTGATGGTATGGTATCGAGGCTTAATTGTTCATTATATTTGTACGTGTATAATGTGTTTGCTTTTTGATGGTCGTTAAATTTGTGAAGTAATGTAACTTATTTCTGCATTGAGATCATGCTGTTGCTTTGCTCATAGTGCGTGTTTACCTTTGAACCAAAAATTATTAAAACGTTTCTTCTGTGGATTCATTTTGCTCTTTTAATTCATTAGTGTTTTGAAACCAACCCTTTTGTGCTTTGACGTTGTTGGTTGGGTGACAAGTGCATCTGGTGAAAGAAAAACATATTCTTCTTGATCGGTCTCCAAAGTTACTCTCATTTGAAACTTTAGTAACCATACACAAATAGTTTGGTTAAAGAGCCAAAGGTGGCAGGAGCAGTTTCTGTTGATGTACTGAATTTATTTTCTTAATTAGTGTTGTGCTACAAAATGTCTATAGTGCATCTTGCAGTTACTGCTGTTGCAGCTATGGAGGAGCTTGATGCTGACAACAAACGGTTAAGTTATCAGGGCCATTTTGCTGATCGTGACATTGTTCAGGTTGGTTGCATCAGCTGCATTGATCGTCTGTGCTTGATTTAACGGTTGTTATACTACTTGCATACTAGATAAACTGGTTGTATATGATATTTTCTGATGCCACACTAGTAATCAAGTGCCTCAGCATCTCCAGTCTATATGGTACTGTACAAATGTTGATTTTATTGTTATTTATTTATTTTAATAATGGCACATAAAATACATTTGCAGAGGTTGCATGAGATAAAATATGGATAAAGCTGAGTTTCCAGCAGTAGTCTAGACACGGAAGGTTGCAGTTAAGTGCTTATGGCAGCATTCTGCTACTAGTGATGCAGGTGAAAATGCATGTGTCTCTTACGTTAGATACAGTAATGAGAGTAAACGAAGCTTGTTCATCTGTTGTTCAATACTTGTAGTTTGTTCCATTTCGTAACTTCGTGGGTGGTCGCTACGGCAGCAATCTGGCATTGAGTCAGGCATACCTTGCCAAGGAAGTGCTGGCCGAGATACCAGATCAGGTCACTGGGTATATGAAGAAGAACGGCGTCAGACCCAAACCACCGCCGAATGTTGCAGCTCCTTCATCGACTGCTCCCATGTGGTGACGATGTGAACATTATTGTGAGGTTTCTTGTGTACAGTGTGAGCGTTTCAGTGTGTGTGTTGTGGCTCAGAGTGTAGTGGTTGGCTGTGAGGTGTCGGTTGAAATCTTATAAAGCTTGCTGCTGCCCTGACATTGTCATGTTGCATGTAGTGAAACTACGTGATACTCTCCTATCTGCCATTTAGTACCAGATGCTATGATGTTCATTTTAAAGATCTGCATATTTTTATCGCAGAATTGTTGATGTATTTTGCCGCTGTTGGCTCAAAACTGTTAGTGGTTTAGTTTTTACTGTTATAATGTGTATTTTTAAAGAGACTTGTGCTGTTTGAGGTTTTAGTGTTTATTAGTATTTATATATTGATAACAATGTGACATTATTGATGCCACATTATTGCTGTATCATACAGCAGTTTTAAGCAGCGAGTAACGGGCATCAGTGTGTCATGTACTACTTTGTAAAAAGTGTTTGTTATGCTGGCAGCATGGATATGTTGTACTATACTTTATTGTACGGAGTGGTCCAGAAAATGCACAAAGTTTAAGGCGCAGTCGTTTTGCAACTTTTTTGCCGTAGAATAACACAGTTTGCACCAAAATGCTCAGCAAAGGTCACTCTCTACCAGCCAGTGCAAAATTTATAAGTGGGTTAAATAGTTTTTGATAAACAGCCGGGATTTGATACATATCATCAGTGATGTCACTCTGCATGTAAACATGACACGTGTGACAGCTGAAGATCGACTGCTAATAAAGTTTTGGCAAACTGAAAAGAGGCTGGACTGTTGACAGAATGATTGTTGAGTTTCTGGCAAGAGAGTGGAAATGGCATGCTGTTTCATCTTGTACAAATAATTGATTCCACTGGCAGTTCTAAAAGGCTTAGTGGTGTAGCGATCGATGTCATACGGAGTGAACTGATTCAAATACCAAGTCCATTAATGACTTAATCTGCAGTCAAGATGGACAGACAGGTCATACATTCTTAGGATGGACACATTCCTGTTAATTCTGTGATGTTTGCTTTTTTCAAACTTTTCTTCTGTCATGGCGGCCTTGAAAATGTCTCCAGTATTGATGCTTTTCAAGTAGTTCCCTTACCAGCTGCCAAACAAAAAATATTTAATCACAATAGTCAAAATTTCCCCTTCTTTCGTTAATTTCTGAACATTTTGGCACAAGTCATCAACCGTGTGACTCTGTTACTCACGGTTGCAAAATGATGGTACATTAATACTTACTTACCACACACAACAGGTCGCCTACAACAGTCAGCTGTCCGTCATGCAGACAGTCCTGTGTGCAGTGCCCCAAGGTTCGGTAATAGCTCCGCTGCTGTATGTACTCTACACTGCCGAACTGTCTGGAGTCATCACGCGTCATGGGCTGAATATTCATCGGTATGCAGACGACACCCAGTTGTATCTGAGTGTACTGTCTGATGACACATCTGTGGCCGTCGAGCATCTGGACGCGTGCCTCGTCGACGTTAAAGCCTGGCTTTGAGCCAGCCGCCTGAGACTGAACCCTGGTTAGTTGGGCTGCGGCGACCTGTGTCTGAACATTAAGGGCGCTGACTAGAAATCTTTCTTACTTACTTACAGTATCACATAGATAATACTTAGATGTAACAGTAGCGAGTGTGTGTTCTGTGAAGCTTCATAAGAACTGTATGTTAGTCTGTTAGGTGCTGTTTTGTGGCATCTGATCGCTGGCACTGCAAGACAGCACTTATTCCCAATTTTTCTGTCCTAATGTCCCTATATACACACTATACTTATACACAGTATACATATATTGTTTTTTCCACAAATTTTCTTCTGCCTAACTTGGAGGGGAACTGTCTGGGCCAATTTTGATGAAATCTGGCAGGAGGGCCATCCTAGGCTGTAGTAGTACATTGCAGAAAATTGGTCCCCAGACGCTGCATTGCCTAGCAACAGGCAAAAAAACTCCAAACTAGATACTACGTGGCTAACACTAAGGCTCCTAGATCTTCTATCAGAAGAGACTGAATTTTCATCTGTAATGTCTTCACTGTCATGCACTGAAAACAGGTTTTTCTGTTAGGCCCTGGTTATTACATGGCAGCTCTTCGAAATTAGATTAAAACATCTACTTCTGTGGCTTGAACTTTGTGCCGCAGCAAGACAGATGGCATGACCTATTTATTGGCTGACCTCTTATTGGCCGGCACTGATCAGCTACATATTATCTTGTCAGCTTTTTTACTGCACGTCCACATTGCTTGCAGTACAGACCGCTCTAATAGCCACACAATACTATCTGTCCGTCCATCACGTTCCGGTGTTTTGTCCAGACGAATGAATATATGATCGTGCTGTCTTCGGCATCAGGTAGGACAATCATTCTAGTTTCTGAAGAGGTAAAGTTTATCTGGATATTCGCAGGGATCACCCCCAGCGAGGGCGTTAAAGTGAGGCACTCCCCTGTTGCTAGCCAAAATTTGACCAATAATTGGCCATAACTAGGAAACGGTGCAAGATAAGAGGTAAGTTAGTATGTATCACTAATAGGAAGTCGCATATGGGCTTTTGATTGGTACCAAAATAGGTGACCTTGAATGACCTTGAACGGCGTAATGGCCATGTAATTTGCGTTATTTGGCCGAATTCGATAGCTTTTGGGGCCTAGTACATAAAAGTGGTTGAAGATATACCAATACATTCTGGGAGTGAAATATAGCCCAAAGAATCTAGTTTTTCGCGGTATATCATTTATGGCAATATTTGCAAGGAATCGCCCCCAGCAAGGGCGTTAAAGTGAAGCGACCACCTGTCGCTAGTGAAAATTTGACTTATAATCAGCCATAACTTGGAAACAGTGCAAGATAGGAGGTAAGTTAGTATTAATCACTAATACGAAGTCGCATAAGGGCTTTCAATTGGTACCAACATAGGTGATCTTGAATGGCTCAATGGCCATTATTTTGCGTTATTTCGCCGAATTCGGTAGCTTTTTTGGCCTATTTCGTAAAAGTGGTTGATTAGCCATCAACAGATTTTCTCCTGAGAAATGTCATAAAGTACACCAACTAAGCTGACGGACACGCTGTGCTCTTCGCGGTAGCGGAGCTTCTGGTTGTTAATTGCAATACATACAGCACACACTGCATGCAGAGCAGTGTTGCGATTAGCATCTGCGCCATTTGATCATTGTAGTCCTCTCAGCATTACAGAGTATAAGAACATTGGCAGTATGGGTGATCCCACAAAATATAAACTGGAATCAAATTTTCTAAAATGTCATTAAGTCTACAGATGGGGAGTGAGGTAGGTGTAATATTGTCATTGCACTGTCAATGTTGTTTTCTCTGTCGTTTGCAGACTAAGGTATGTAAATATTTGCGTGAGGACGTGTTGTAGTTTCAGTCCGTATTTTCAGTCAACTGTTGTTTTAATCAATGTTGCTGCAAGTTTGTACAAAGTAACTGATGCACTGTTTAAACTGAATGTTGCTTTTATTCACACAGGCCAGGTCTGTGGCATAATTTCACATTAGTTGGAATAATTAATAAGTATTTTCCTCCACTGAAGAGGTTATATTTTACCCAGCATTTGTCTTGTTTTTCTGTCTGTTAGCATCTCGTATAAAAACTACTTATCAGATCTTTGTGAAAATTTTACTCGAGAAGTGTCTGTGGACAAGAAAGAACTGATTACATTTTGGCAGTCGTCTGCATCTGCATCCGGATCTAGGATTTTTTTGAAGGATTGTTCAGCGTTGTGACGGAGGGCATCGTTCCACAATTTGGCTCATATCTCTTGAATGAACTGATCAGATGCTCATGAAAATTTCGTCATAGATGTATCTTTGACAAGGAAGTCTTTATTACATTTTCGAATCCGAATCGGATTTGCCTTGGTGAAGGTCTGCGCTCTCCAGCTGCTCGTGTTCAGAATTTTTCGTTTCTTCAGGTCATGTGTATTGTAATGAACATGGATAACGTCATGATGTTGCAAAGGTTTCATCGCGCTGCATACTGTGCAGGGCGGTATTAGCCACGAGATTTCCGTCCGTCTGCGCGTCCTTACGTCTGTCAAACGTGTGAATTGCGATAAAACGAAAGAAACTTCTGCCAAAATTATTATACCATATAAAAGGCACATTCATCTAGTTTTCCCACACGAAGAATGGTTTTTGGGGGCCACCCCTTGTACCTGAAATTTTGGGCCAAACCGACCCTGTTCCCGCAATAACGCCGATTTTCAATCGATATTCACTCGTAGCGCCTCAGCTGTAACACGTAGTGAAAAAAGTTCAATTATCACTAATAGGAAGTCCACTACGCACTTTCCAATGAGCCCAAGATTTCAAAACGCAAAATGGCCATTTGCCGTCAAAAAAGTGCAGTTCACTTGAAGAAAATCTGCTAGAAAGTTTCTTTGTGTGAATATGGTCAGCAACAGGCTTTCACTGGCCTATCTATCCGTGCAAAAATGGTTGATGGGGACGTCCCTTTGTACGTGAAAATTTGGCCATAACTGACCCACCCTCTTCAAAAATGCTGATTCACTCATAGTGCGTCAGCCGTAACATCCAGCGAACAAAGTTCAGTTAACACGAATAGGAAGTCCAGTAGGCCTACGAGCTATCCAATGAGCCTAAGATGAACAGTGTAAGTTGTCCCTAAGCTCTCAAGGGGCTAAAAACGCAAAGTGGCCGTTTTTCGTCCAAAATTTGAACAATGATCTGTGATAACTTCGAAATGGCACGAGATAGGATGTCAGTTAGTATTAATCACTAATAGGAAGTTGCATACGGGCTTTCGATTGGTACCGACATCAGTGACCTTGAATGACCTTAAACGGCGTAATAGCCCTTATTATGCATTATTTCGCCGAATTTGATAGCTTTGGAGGCCGATTATGTTACAGTGGTTGAAGTAACCTATAAGTAGTTGAAGTAGTTGAAGTAACCTATAATGTCTGCATAATATTGTCTTCTACTTTTGGCCAAAACTGACCAACCCGGCAGCGTGGTCTCTCTGCTATAGCTGAGCTACTAAGTTTGTTTCTCCTGTTTGCATAACAAGGTGTATAAATATTTGAATGAAGACCTGTTGTTGTTCAGTCTGTAGCGGTAGTGTTTTCTCTGTTATAGCTTTCTAATATCAGCTGTCATTTGAATCAATGTCACTGCAAATCTGCACAAAGTAACTGGTGCACTGTTTCAATTGAATGTTGCTTTTTGCACGCTGGCCAGGCGTTTTGTGTAACTAGACAGTAGTCTGCATTGTGACCTGATGTTAAGTGTGTCTATGCATTAATGGATGATTTTGTTACGTCTGCATTCAGCACAATGAACATAGTATACTCCATAGATTGGGACATTCTGATGTAAATACACCTTGTGTACAGCAGTAAAACTGTATGTACAAAGTACAGAGCAGTTCTTACAGGTCCAGCAGATTGGGTTTGTCACATTGGGACCCTTACGCTATGCATAGAGGCGGTTGCCTAGAGTTGTATTATTGTAACATGGTGGAGTGGTCCTGGTGGGATTC
>Ga0049105_1000858_pt1 | contig 12051 bp, 10 predicted proteins | sample WorMetvaBAHAMAS1_FD_61260 | JGI IMG/M metagenome (GOLD analysis project Ga0049105, IMG submission 61260) | Worm MetaG Olavius vacuus BAHAMAS.1 | ecosystem: Host-associated > Annelida > Digestive system > Unclassified | place: Germany: Marburg | collected 2013-04-09 | reverse complement strand
TAATGTCCGTAAATCATTGTCTCCCAGTTCCAGTGTTCTACTTTTGGCGAAAACTATAACGCACCCTGCAGCGCGGTCTCTCTGCGATAGCTAAGCATCTTGTGAAGGTATGTGGCAAATATTACATGCATCTTTCTGAAAATTTAGTAAGCTTTCTAACAGTGGAATTCTTTAAATTTTCCCACAACTGACAAAGTTACAACCCGCAGTACAACAGCTTGCTTTTTTTGGCCCACTCTGTATGTGGTATACTGCAGACATCACTGTAATCCACACAGCCTACTGTGCAACTGTGCATGCAGAAATTTTACAGAAATTCACCGTTAACGTACGTGGTATTAATTGTGCAAAAGCTAAACAGTTAATTGCACCGCAAAAAAGGAAGCCAGTATAGCTACAATTTGTGATGTCAAGGTCACTACACCTGCATATTGATAAATCACAGCGTGCACGGTAGTGCAGAACTGTTATAAGGGCCATTCGAATAAGTATAGGAAATGGCACTTTTGAGGGTGCTGCCGCCAAGAAACTCCTTAACCGACTGACATGAAATTTGGCATGGGTGATTACGTCCAAGACGCCACTTAATACCCCAAATGGCATATCAATCGGTTTAGGGGGTGACCCCCATGAAGAGGTGAAATGTTAACGGTCTGTGCTTTTTACTTTGTTCTTTAGCTCAACTACGGGCCACACCGCTGGACGAATTTTGACAAGTTATATCTCAAAATGTGTGTTTCTGCGAAAGTTGCATTCCTTTGGGGGACAGAACAATGACATCACAATTTCAAGGGTCAAAATCTCCAAAAACCGCCAAAAATAGGCCTGAATAGGCATTTTCCAGCCAAAATGCCAAAATCTTACAACGGCAATATCTCCAAAACAGTAAGTCCAATCAAGCTGAAATTCCGATTTTCAAAGTGAGTAGCCTTGTAAGGGTGCAAACGGATTCACATCACAATGGTCATAATGATTTTTCTGTTTCCTATGTGTGATAGATAACTAGACCCTTACAGTGAAGTGTTAAAATGATGTTCAGTTTTTTAAATTAATTACTTAGTAATGCGGCACGACAGGACGTTTGTACACAACAAGGACATCATTTGTTTGTTTTTATTCATACATGGGTTTACACAAAAAGAAAGACAGAACAGTGAAGAGCTCAGAAAACTGTTCAATTGGACCCAGTCAACTTGATGATAACAATGGTAGACTGAAATGGCTGGACACATAAAATAGAAATGGGTCAAGTGCTGTGTGACAATAGAGATACTGTAGGCAGAACTAGAGAGAAGACTCATCAGAATAATGTCAAGGATGTTAGTCTTTGACCTGCCCTGACAGGCTGTATAGAACAGTAGCAAGTGGAGAAGGGAAATCAAGGAGGTAACCAGCTAAATCAGGATTTAACTGGAAAATGGCTGTTTAATGGCACGTGTGTAACAAACTGCTCAATTTATCAATATACAGGGTGCACAACAAAGACTGGTCAGGTGCAGACAGTTGCTCGCATTTTCAACAACACAACAGCGTTAGAGCTGTGATGTAGGCCCATAAATGCTGTCAAATGTGGGGTTACAATTTCGAATTGTGTGGATGTGGGTTGCACCATTTTGTTTAAATGTACATTTCCAATTAATTTACTGGTGATAACTGTTTGTTAGCTACAGACGAAAGTATCATGAGGACTTACAACAGTGTGATTGCATGATGACCACAGAATGTCTGACCACACTGGATGTCAACATGCAGGCCACAACAAGGGCGGTCAGACATCAGCATACGGTATGCAGTCAACGTGGATGGGCTTTCATAATGTGCAACAAACTGAGGACAGTGATTGACTTGGCAAGAGATACCGTAGGTCACAGTGGAGAATCTTGTTTCAACCCGTCATGGGTGCCTAATGGCTGATGGATCAGAAAAAAAGAACACAATGTCATGGCTAACATGACAGTAAACTGGAAAAAAAGTTTGATTGCACTTTGATGAATTAGTATGCGAAACAGTCTGCATTCTGTTAACTTGAATTTAAGTGTGACAGTACGTGAACGAGGAGCGAACTACATCGCAGCTCTAACAGCACCGTAACATACATCCTTGCTCACAACAGTGTACTTGAATACCACCACGGCATATAATGTGCCAATGTGAAAGCATACCGACACCACTACCATCACTGCAACACTACACCGACATCTACATAGTCTTTACCTGCGCCTGTAAGTGCCGCCGTCGGGAAATAACGACCAACAATTAACTGTTAGTTCATGCAATTAAAAAACTTGTTAAATCAAAGTCAACAAAAAAACTTCATAGTGACATAAGATGGGAGGCACACAGAATTCTATTACAGACTGGATAACGGGCACATAAGACATGCAACAGCAACATCCACTAACAATTCTGGCTTGTCTGATTGGAGTTAGTGGTTTAGTGGTTAATATAGATCAATGGGTGAGAGTGTCATATGGGTTTTGTAGCGAATTTCATACGCTTTCCAACAGTGCAAAAATTTGGAAAATCAGTTAAGATTTGACAAAGTTACAGAGAGTTTAAAGGTGGGAACCTATTTTGAGACACAGTGTATTATGACATTATTTTGACATCACTGCATAAATTGTCCATCATATGCAATACTCTTCGACTTTTGTACTGCCAGCCTAGCACATGTCACTGTAGGTCCAGCATTCAACAATATCAAAACTAAACCGACATGTGTAGCAGAGGGAGGCAAACTTATCCCATGGCTTTGAATCATTAATTTCTGCCAAACAGTAATGCTACCTTCGGTGTGACCTAGCCTGATGATATTACATTGCAACTTTTTTTCTGACAAATGTCTGAATAACTTTACCTTTTATCAAACTCAGAATTTTACCTTTTGCTTCTCCTAGCACTAGCAGAATGATGGAGAGAAAGCTCTAAATGAACACGTTGCCACAGCAGGTACACAAAGTACTGGCTGTTATAAGGTATTAGGACACTGCTATGTGGAGTCATACAGGAAATACAATAGCACGATGACATGGTTATGCACAAGAAATTGATTCATTTTACACTAAACCAACAGTTTGCATACAAACTGGCATAATTTCAGATATACTCAGACCTTATCCACAGATACCTTACTCTACCAATGGCAAGTCCACTCGGGGCACTTGCATTCCAGTCCTTCAAAGTAAGTTAACAACTTCTTCTTTGCAGTCTCACTGTTACCATCTTATCATATCAATTACGGCAAATGACACAGAACAAGACAAACCCGTGTACCTTTAAGAAATGCTGCATTGAGAATGTCCCGGAATTCATACGCATCAATTTCCATGTCTTCACCAGCGATTTTCTTGAATGCATCATGCATGCCTTTCTCTGCTTCGCTCTCCTGTGGTTCTCGCGGTACAGTGGCCTGCAAACACTCACACAACTGAAGACACATACATCCACTAGGTATTGCATGCAATAAAGACAAAATTACGTTAATATAACTACTTTAATTTCCCGTACGGTAGCATGGAACGGCGTATTTTAGTATTCAGCTGAATATGAACAAACTAACTGATGGCAAACAGTAACAATATACTAAACAATCAACTATCTGGTAATCAATTAGTTACTCATATTCAGTGTCATTTTTGTCACACTACATATACACTATTTGGCTGATTATTTGGGCCACACAGAATTACACGGCAGCATTTACAAAGCACACAAGACATCTACTAATTCTTCAATACTGCACTGCAACAAAGACTGAAATATGTCCAACAATATATCAGAGTAGTACTGTAAAAACAAAGCAATAATCAGCGTCTGAACCAATACCGCGATAGAAGAAACTTCTGTGTCCTCATCTAACTCTCTGAAATACAAACACAGCATACATATATCTTATTGATAGACAAGTTTTCTTTTTAATTTTCTTTACTGCAGTAGATAGCAGGAGATTTGAAAGCAACCACAGACCATCCTTATGGAAGATACTGGAATACTATGGCATACCTGAGCAGTACACCAGTATCTTCAAAGCATTATACAATAACTCCAGCTGCTGTGTCAAGACAAGTACAGGATACACTGAGTTCTTTGAGACTGTCTCAGGAAAAAGTTAGACAAGGATGCATACTGTCCCCGTTTCTGTATTTTATCATGTGGAAAGCCATGAACCATCCAGGATTTGGCATTGGATGGAAGAACGACAGAAGGCTGACAGACCTTGACTTTGCAGACAATATTGCACTTGCTGCAGAGGAAGATCACGTATGTCAAGAAATGACTACTAACCTAGCAGAACACAGTGCAAAGTTTGGACTACATATCAGTCAGGAGAAGACAAAAGTTATCAGGACCAACCATACGTCATACGTCAGACTCCCAGCCAATCTACAAAGGACAGGCACAGCTAGAATGTTTAGCCACTTCACATATCTTGGTAGAGTCATAAGGACGATGATGTTGAAAAAGAGGTATATACTCGTCTAGCAAAAGCAGCAACTGTCTTCAGAAGACTCAACAACATATGGAAGTCCAGTTCTCTTGGGCTGAGGATTAAATTACAACTATACACAGCCGTGGTCATATCAACAGACATATATGCCAGTGAAACATGGAAAAGCACGAGAAGGTTACAGAAGAAACTGGACGTGTTTCATCAACAGAACCTACAAAAGATCATCAAAGTTACCTGGAACGACAAGGTAACAAACACAGACGTATCAAAATGAACTGGACAAAGGCAGCTGCAAGACATCGTAGGAGAGAGGAAATTCTGGTGAGCGGGACACATCCTCCAGATGGCACCAGAATGCCCAGCTCACAGCACAATAAACTGGATACCAGTCGATGGCAGAAAAAGAAGAGGCAGGCCAAGGAAGACCTGGCAGTCAACATTTTGTGATGACCTACATGCAAGAGGAGTCAGGTGGAGCAAGGTGAAGGAACTAGCGGCCGATCGTGTACACTGGCGAAATCTGCTGCCCGTTGTCCTGAAAAGGGACCGGAGGAACTAAGTGATAAGTACTAAGTGCAGTTAGATAAAAACCAGTTATTATAATACTTCATGATGCAAATGCAGTGAGGTCACAGAGAAAGATACGATAAACGTTGCTCCATATACCCAGGCTGCAGCTCAAAACTTTCCCCATTTAAGAAAAACAAAGTGTCATAAACTAACATATCTGTACTGTACATAAATATATAAATAAATGGAATATCAAAATCAACCACTCAATCAAAACTAATTAGTGCCAGACAAACGTGTCAAAAATTCTTCAACAAACACATCAGTTGAAATAAAATATTAACAGCTAATATCTCAAAAAATTATTTAAATAGCAAAACTTACGAAGATGTAACAGCTTTCTCGGCATAGATTCTGACCATGAAGTCGCCCTCATGCAGCGGCTCAAAAGTCGATGGCACAATGCAGTACGTTCCTGGTGGCAGCTTGTGACGACCACACACTTCACGCATGTTAATGAACGCTGGCGACTTGCAGACTGAGGCATTGTACTTGAAGTAGTTCAGGTCCAACGGTCCACAGTTCGGATCTTTCAGCTGCATAACATCACCAAAGTCTACTTAGCTATACTAAACAAAACAATAACAAAATGTAACAGTAAGTAACTGATACTGAATAAGTCTTCGCTGAGAAAATTTTCGTCATTTTACAACTGGATGTAAAGACGAGAATGTAATAAACATGCTTGAAGCCACAGGCTAAATTGCTAAATACAGTAGAAATATAAGGAAATGTAACCGAAATATGAAAATAGCACACAGTAAGCACACATACCATATAAATTATATAATACAGCATACAAACGTCTATTATCAAAATCAGTTGGTATACTCATAGTTATTCTCCATTTTATGAAAACACAGATTTAAGATGCAAGTTGTGAGTTGAGTTAAACAAGAACATTGTGAATTAAGATTATACAGCAGACCTAAACTGCATGGCCACTGCCAATCACAGACAAGATACAAAATAACAGTATTTTTTATGAAGATGAACCTTGTAAACTGCATATCCAATAGTCAGCATGTCAAGGCCTTCTATCCGCTTCTTTCTTCTACCCTTCTGCATCAGTGCAATCAACAGCGTGCCCAGATTCTCATCATCATCATCATCAGGATCTGTCACGGTCACTCTGTACTGCGGGTTCGTCCAAAACGTCTCTAAATGTTCCAACACAGACGCACGAAACACCTACACTGAACAGCAATGACAACTACATGTGTGATGCTGTTGTTTGCTGCTGCATAAAAAAATAAAAAATATATATATATAAAATCCAAAATAAGCTGTTATTGTACTGAATTTATTTTAAAATATGTATTATAAAACATGAGAGAATCAGTAACCATGTCAGAAAATTGAATGTGGTTGTTATTATTACTATTATTATTATTATTATTAACATTTCATCAGTAAAGTGTCCTCACTTTCTTCAAATACAATTATTTTTAAACCAACCACACCTGTAAAATAAAATAAATTCAGAGCAACTCCAAAAACATGTGAACAAAAATCCGATATAAATGTTGCATACCGAGGTAGTTGCGACAGCCACCCGCATTCACACGCTTCTTCCAGCAACCGTCACGTACCGTCATTTCCCAGCGCTTAGCTGCCGATTTAGCATCAGTCAGTGAGTCTGCACCAAGGTTGCATATTTCCAGCTTCTGATAATTCTTCACAAAGTCCTGGTAGGACATCCTACAAACACAGAATGCTGACTTTGTTTCTGTTTCATTATTGGTACACCACAAACAACCAGCTGCTGACTCAACTCCGTTTCTCTTCTGAGTGCTGAATTGCAGTATCGTAACTGGACTAATTTGGTGCTCATCATCACACGCTGAACCACCCCAAATGTGTTGCAAAGGAGACTCCTGGCAACAGTCGAAGCAAAATTGTTACAAGCAAACAAGCCAAACTGTGGTTGGTACAGATCTCAAGTGGGAAAATGAAAAACAGAATTCACAGCAAAAACAACAGTGTAAGACCAGTGAAGTTAAAGCAACCAATGGCAGCAATTTTTAAATAACTATTAGCATTAGGACGTGTAACATGAAACAAAAAATGAAATAATGTGGCAAGCACTTACCAGAATTCGCCGTCATCACTGAACACAAGTCCAAGCCTCTTGCGTTCCTCCTCGGGAATCAACTTCCATTCTTGTGACCTGCAGTAAACAAAACTGTCCAGTCTACAGAACTGCTCAGTCTTAGTGCCGATTCACAATATGAGCTGCAGCTGTATCACGCTGATGCTGCTGGTCGATATTGTATGCAGTAGCAATGTACTGATTCAGAAGCAGCACACCACAAGTTTCAGCAACCGATACTGGACATCTCTTGGAAATACAAAGTCAAAATGAAAAGGTCAGGGAAAGACACACCACAGAAGCTGGAATTTACTACGAAGGAAAGAAGACTGAGATGGGTTGGGAATATCTTGGAGACAGACAATAGTAGAGTGTCGAGACAAGGAATGTTTTGGGAGGAAAATACTACAAAGAAGCCGAGAAAGCATCGCTAATATGTAGACATCAAGAACCAGAACAAACCAAGAGGCACAAATATAACACTAAATACAGTTAAAAATCTGCAGCATGGCCATACAGCTGTTCAAACTCATTGTTATAATTGCCATTTTCAACATGAACCTTGACTAGCCAGTTGCTCCAACGGTAGCTGCGCATCTTCTCAGTGTAAGTCAAAACTTATTCATGTCCTCAACATCCATCATACCACATCGTCCTCTGATATCCCTTCTGCTAGACTGTGCTATTACGCTACATGTTCACAGTAAGCAATCCATACTCTCAAATGTGCCGGAACGTTAAAAGACATTCTCTCACAATACACCTTAATCACCAGCAACAGCATCCAATAGCCGAATTTCCACATTATGCCTGTCATTACCTACTTCAAATACTAAATATAAATACATATTAATCATTTTTCACAAATGGTACATACTTGTCACTCCAAGCACCTCTCCATTCACACTCATTGCCCCACGGATTACGAACCCTCACAAGAGGTATCTTCCCCTGCACTTTAGATGTCTTAATGTCAACCTAAACACAAAATACAAATGTCCAAGATCAAAAGCATGAATTGCCAAAATCTGTCATTACTGGTATTTCTGTGGCCTACTCAGGAGGTTCTACATCAGTGAATGGACATCAACACACATACCTGCACAATGCATTCAACTTGTTTCATCATGTAACAAAACTAATAAAAAATAAACTCTGCAACAATAAACTACCAATAAAACACTGACACATATAACTGCAAACAAACCAGTAACGAACAAAGATACAAAAACAGATGAAGCTACAATAATCTTACGGAACATCTTCTGCTCCGTTAACTGCACCAGCTTGTATACAGAAAAAAATTGTAGATCTGCTCAATCAAGAACTAGGCAAAACCACTGCCGACCAATGGCACTGAATGTTTTGTGAAAAATGGACAAGCCTAAAACTAGAAACAGACTCACGATCCCAAATTTCTTACCAATGGCATATATTTTTATGTGCTAGCATTCTGACTTGTCTCACATCAGATCAGATCTGACACACAAATTATTGTTCTTGATTTCAATGTAAAACCATGCCATGTATCACAATATGGTGTGCATTACAAACAGAAACTCAGCACATTACCAGCTTCACTCCAGTAATGCTGTATGCATGGCCCATGATCAAACCATTTGGTAGCTCCGCCTCAAGCTTGCCGGGATCTGCCTGCAAACAAGTTCATAACAGCACAAAAAATTCCACTCATTTTCACAACACATCATCTTCTACACACTATCTATTACGCATTTACACCAACTGCATCTGAGCCACAATCAACATCAAATGCTGAATCATTCATCGTTTAACGTGCTGTCAGCACAACAGCAGACTCACTGTTATTGCTGACCACTAGTCATTCCACGTGTGCTGCCAAGAATACATTCTGAACATCACATGATCTCTGCAAAGCATCTGGCCAACCTCTCGTCACAAAAATCAGTGCCCAACTATTAAATCATATTGCCAGATTTACAGACTTTACTCCTGCAAAAGCTGTTCATCTCTTAGCCTGTAATATTCATGAAGGGATTCCTTCTATTCACTGTTAAGATCAAGGATGACATCATGTGCCATCACCACCTGAGGCTATTCAGGTACATTCCCAAATTTCCCGACCATACACCCACGCCATCCCACAGAACAATTTTTTAAACCCTGAGGCTGCATTGATATGTTCTGCATAAACATGATCAGTTTTTACCGATTTATTCAAGTTACATGACAATAACTTTAGTGGCCTGATAGTTATGAGTCACAGTGTAATCAGCAGTATAATTTTGATGGCCATCAATGTCTTGTGGCTGGGAAAGTCAAACTTGATATCCTGGCTGCCAAAGATCACAAGGTCAACCTCCAACGAATTAGCTTCACCTTAATCAGTAATGACCAACTTTACTCCAGTCAAGCACATATTATGCTGAAGGCCAGTTTTCCTATGCAGTGTATGATACAGTCGGTCACGGTATGTCTAACAAGTGGCAGCACAGCAAACTGCAAAACAGAAAGTTATACCAATGTAAAGTTGACAACGTCATCGGTACGTCACTGTCATCATACTCACATCAATGGAGCAGCCCATCAGTGAGTTTCTCTGGTGTGCTTTCGACATAATTTGAAACAGATTCGCCGGCACTTTCTCCTTCATGTCAAACAGCTCGGTCACTCCACCAGTAAAGTCCTCCATTGCCTCGCTTGTTGATCCACCTTTCAAGCTCTCATAAGACCCACACAGCCTAACAATATCGCTCAAACTTCTCACAATGCAAATTTCCGAAGGGCCTAGACAGCCTTCTAACACAATACAATGGCACAGCTTAGCTCCTATTCCAAAAATTCAGCTTGATCCACTCAGCTGTTTCAGCACAAAGCACCCGACACTATCAAATTTTCAGACATTTCTACCACTTTGAGCTTCGCTTAATATCTCCACAATTATCATATTTCAACACAAGTCAGTGAGCAATACAAAACGACATCAGTATCATCTGAAAACATTTAGCATCTTTGGCTCTGTCCCTGTGAGCAAAAATGAAAAATGGGGCACAAAGCCCCCAATTTGGTGAAATGTCAGCCATAGCTAACACAATGTGACTTCAAGTTAGGCCAACCCCCAATGGTACTTGTGCCCATAAAAATAAGCCTATAACATGCAATGATAAGCAGCACACATTAAAAGCAGGTTTTCCATTAACAAATAATCATGCTAAAATTAGCCAGTGAATATGTCCACCAATGCTTACCAATGTTCAAAATCCTAGTATGTATCCACAGCTGACATGACCGTCACCGATTTTGGTACCAATCGAAAGCCCGTATATGACTTCACATTAGTGACTAATACTAACTTACCTCCTATCTTGCACCGTTTCCAAGTTATGGCTGATTATATGTCAAATTTTCGCTAGCGACAGGCTCTCGCTTGGGGTGATATGCTGCAAACATCGTTATAAGTGATATACCGCTGAAAACTAGATTCTTTGGGCTACATTTCATTCCTAGAATGTGTCGGTGTATCTTCAACAACTTTTACATAATAGTCCCCCAAAGCTACCAAATTTGGTGAAATAATGCAAACTACACGACCAATACGCTGTTCAAGGTCATTCAAGGTCACCGATTTTTGTACCAATGGAAATCCCATATGCGACTTCCTATTAGTGATTAATAGTAACTTAGCTCCTATCTGGCACCGTTTCCAACTTATGGCCAATAATTGGTGAAATTTTGCTAGCGACAGGGGAGTGCCTCACTTTAACACCATCGCTAGGGATCATCCCCTGGGAATATCCGGATAAACTTTACCTCTCCAGAAACTAGAATGATTTTCCTACCTGATGCTGAAAACTGCACGATCGTGTCTTCGTTCGTCTGGACAAAACACCGGAATGTGATGGAAGGACGGACAGCCAGACAGAATCCCTCTAGCTAGTACAGTGGTCTGCATTGCGAGCAATGTGGACGTGCTATAAAAATTGGAAGCAAAATAAAAATCAACAGCATCGAGAAGCAATTAAAGAAAGACACAAACTTTGCGTAAGCCTTTTCCAGCAGAGCACTCCAGAATTCATTCTTCTGAGCTGAATGCATAAAAACCAGTCGACCGTTAAAGGTTGGCAAACGATCATCAACGATCACTTCCACCCACTTTCCAAAGCGCCAGAACTTGAAACAGAAAGCTCCAACATAGCCATCTGCAACTGAGAAACTTTGTTTCGGAGGTACGACATGGTGCAGAAGGTCTTTGAACTGGCTGAGGCATGATACGGCTGCTAGAAGCCAACAATCACCTGCAATAAAACATCATTCATGCAGCACAGTCACAAAATAGATGAGAATATTAGCACTAGAAGTAGAAGTAACATTCAAATATAAGGCACTACAAAACAAAAAGTTACAGAGGGGCCATGCTCTCGGCAAACAAAGGTGTCTTCAGTCCGTTTCTCAACTGTCCTAAGTGAGGTCAGAAGACTGTTCCACAATCATGCTCTTGCTGTTTGAAAGTTATTGTCGTCAAGTTGTGACTAGGTTCTTGGAACTAGGAAGGTGCAGATGGTTGATGATCTCAGCTGATGGCGTCCAGAAGTGAATAGAAGCTAACATGCACTGGCCAAGTACTGTGGGGAGCTAATCCACTGAGTGGTATGCAGACCAGCAATGCTACCTTGCAGTCAATGAACTGCTTTACTGAAAGCCAATGAAGCAGCCAGAAGACCAGAATGATGTCACACCAATACCCACCACATAGTACCCTGCGCCGACGTCATTCTTTCGGTGGCGGCGAGTCGGGCGATTTATGACCGCGGCACGAGTTAAAACTCGGCAGCAGCAGCATTCGGCGGTGCGACAGCCAGTTTAGATTATCTAAATTATATTTGTGGTCATTAATTTTATACTATTATCAAATGACTGACTGAACTAGCTAAATTTTATATTTTTCATGTACAGTTTTTTT
>Ga0049105_1000857_pt1 | contig 12055 bp, 7 predicted proteins | sample WorMetvaBAHAMAS1_FD_61260 | JGI IMG/M metagenome (GOLD analysis project Ga0049105, IMG submission 61260) | Worm MetaG Olavius vacuus BAHAMAS.1 | ecosystem: Host-associated > Annelida > Digestive system > Unclassified | place: Germany: Marburg | collected 2013-04-09 | reverse complement strand
TTGCGGACAAGAAGAGACGCGAGACGCGGCTGAAGAAAGATGACGTCGTTACGTCGTTCTTTTATCATGCCAGCCAGCGAGCCAGCGAGCGAGCGAGCCATGTCGTGACGTAGCACCATAGCTGCCGCCGCTGCAGACGACGCAAGATTTTGGCAGATTTCTGCTGCTGCGGCGAGCTGTATAGATGTCAGCTAGTTTATAGAATCAGCGACGAAAACCCGGAGAGCTTCGGACGGTCGAGTGCATCCGATGTCAGTCAGCTGAAACTAATTGGCAAATAACAGCTGCGTCTGGCTGTATGACCACCATGACCGTGACGGTAACTCAGTTGTTGAAGTACTAGAAGGCTTTCACTTCATTATTTTTCGGTAATTTTATCCAACAATAACGGCTACGACTACAGATTATTGAATTCAGCAGTTTGGTTATCCACATCCAGCGTTCCCTGATGTAACGTACATGCCTGGATGAACTAAATGGAGTCTCAGAATGGACTACGATTGAGACTATGCGGCCGTAGATTCCACTGTTCGACGGGCGACAAGGAATGACGTGCACTTAACAAAGTTCGGCATTCTCTTGCATACGCAGAGCAGCTGACGCGTGGCTGTGGGTGGTCCACTGGACGACGTGAATTGTGGAAGGCGGGAAGCGGGTAGCGGCAATATCTGGATATGGCGTTGTGTGTGCTGAAGCGGTAGCACGGCAGTCAAGATGACTGATGACGTCGCTCGCCGATAGCGCAATATTCCGTCGTCGGTGAAACGCGTAAACCCACACACACTGTGTGCTCGGCGTGCGGCATCGTGCTGGCACTCAGATTTGATCGACGATTACAAATAATAATTACTCGTAAGTCATTGCATAGCAGAACGATGGAATAAGCGAATCAATGACCACGAGACAGACAGAGAGGGGGAGAGGGAGAGAGAGAGACGGACGGATGCCTGCAAGTGCTTATGATATGACAGTGGTGTCGTCGTCGTCGTCGTCGTCGTCGTCGTCGTTCAAACTCATCCATTCATCCACATCCGTTTGACGCTGCGACGCTGAGTGACTTTTGTCTGGAAGCGCAGCGTACGAGCTCTGAGTAATATATAAATATCAGCGCGCTCCTCGCTACAGCAGCCAGGGGTGCGAGTCATGCAGTTCCGCAGTCCATTGCATTTCACGCCGCCGTCGCCGATTCGTCTAGTACCGCTGTTGTGAAATTAGGGGCATTTTTGTTTTCCTGCTATTGTTACAGTTCGGGAGAAACGGCGAGACTTGATGCGGGCATGACGTAGCGTGACGTAACGAACGATCGCAACGAACAATCGCGGAAAAGTGACAGAAAGTTACTTGAATCGTCACACAGTGGCAGTAAAATACCCCCGCAAACCGCAGTGTTGTTCTGAGGGTGTTCGCGGTCCCCGCGGTCTCACGACCATAGTTCCGCGGCCGCTGTGACGATGTATATACACGGTTGAGCAAGCCAGGAACCGAGCGTCTGTCGGCGTCGGCCGGCCAGCCACCGAGCGCTCGGATAATCTCTTGCTTACCGAGCCCCAATATTGGCTTTCCGCTTTGCGTGTTCGCCGAAGCCATTCATCATACGTTGCATATTGACTCCACGCGGCGGCGGCGTCGATCGGCGGCACGGCACGGCATGGCATGGCACTAGCGGGCCGGGGCGTCTTGTGCACCGCTGAGTCGCCGACCTTACCCAACCCAGCGCCTCGACACCAACTTGCTGATGTCGTTAATGTTTCACGCATGTCTTCAAGGCCGCGTCACACCACACGTGTCGGCCGACAAGATAACGTCAGAATAACGACCGACAATGTCTACATTACTCTTACTATCACTACCTGCTTTTGGTAAAATAAAGATATCTATGTTGTCGGGCCGTATGGTGCGACGAATTGCTGTACGGTGCATGACGAAGCCTAGAAGCTATATTTGGGACGAACAGATATAACAAAGTAAGCAACTATTGACATGCGTACAGGTGTGCACGTCAGAAATAAGTCAGATAAACTATCAGAATACGGGAAAATAAAATTTTCAATTAGATTTTTTTTGTCTCTCTTAGGTGTTGTCATTTGTTGCTCTTACTAACATTGTTTTTATGGGCACCTGTTAGCGAAGGTCACCCTTGGTGTCATGTCCAGTGTTTATTGCGTTTCTGGACAAATAGATTGATTGATTGATTGTTTCGTGGGAAAGTCTTCCGAATCGGTACAGTGCGCTATAACTGGCCCATGTCTGCGCATGCGTCACATGCCTTCAGCATAGCGTACTGTACCGATTCGGAAGATTTGCCGTTTCGTGTAATTTCGACGCATTCTTGCCCACGTTACAAATATTTATTAATAGTTCCACTTCACACTTTCAAGTTTCCGGCGTCGACTTAAACCCTTCCTCTTCCAACAGTCATATTCGGATATTATCATATAATTGTACATTTGACACTACAGTGGTTCTTGTAGTGATGTTCATCACTTAGGCCACTCTAAAAATTACTGAACTGAACTGAACTGGACTGAATTAATATGATTATTAAACCAGTACAAAGTAACACGGCCATATTTACTCAGAGCAGCTTGGTGATACTGCTTCTTGCTGACTGAGCACTGTGTCAAGTGCTCTGTTACCTGCCGAGTGTAGTGCGGTATCTGCACTCTGCATTATATGCACACAAAGCAGAAAAATTAAAGACCTAGAACACCCTGTCTGTTTGTAAGCATCTGTTAAATTCCCCATAGTCAAAAAAGGTTTTACGGTCCAAAACTACTTGTTACAGACAAGATTTCATAGGTCTCTGCCATATCCAGCGGCCTGCAGTGAAGTTTTGTTCAAGACTTGGGTCGCGATGAAATTCGTGGATGATGATGATGATGATGATATTGCATGCCAAGAAAGTTCGATATTTCAACGTTTCAACGACTGATTCTTATGAACGTGTTTTATGAGAGAAAATAACTGATAGTTATGGTTATTATTTCAACTGATAATGATGATAAATACCTGATATTTTTTGTCTTCCGTATGCTAGGCCCTATACATGTATAATTCTTTATTTTCATGTACGCTTTTAAATGTTTACCGCCAATCGGTCAGTGCTGCAAATGAGTCGTAGCCTACAGATTAACCACTGTAGGCATTTTTACCGAAATTGTGATTTGTGAGTGGCCAGGTTGGAAACTACTAATGTGTAAACGAAAGCGAATCGATCGAGCCATGAACTGTTGGGTTTGTTCTGCCGAGTAGCCTAACTCTCATGAATTTCAGATTCACGCCTGCTCGGGTCAAACGCGTCCGATCTTCTACCAAGAATTTACGAGCGACGGCAGTAAACGGACGCCGGCGACTTGTCTACGTGTGCGGCATTTTGTATACGCAGCTGCCGATTGGCTGTATGGGATCCGGTAGAGCTCATCAGCTGACCCGAGTGCACACAATGTCCGGCTAATATGATCGTATTATTGACTGGCTCTAGCGAGCGGCCGGAACAGAAGACTGGTGGACAGAAGACGGTCGACAGCACGGCACGGGCCTTGATAACTGGGTGACGTCGCATCCAACGCACGTCGCTGTCCAATTGCTTGCCTACATCTCCGTCCGTAAGAAGAGACGCCCGTCGTTTCGCCAATGTTACAGTTTGGGGAATTTATTTCATTGCGGGGTTTGACATTTTGTGTATTGTTGATAAATGGATGACACGACAGAGCGCTGCGCTGCGGCTGACGACTGAGCACTTTGAGCGAGTGAAGCCAGACGACGGCAAGAAGCGATCACGGGGTTGGCATCGTAAGACCTGGGCGGCTCTCGTTTATGGTAATGCTGGCACTATACCATCAGTGTTATGGTCATACGAGATTGCCAAGGATCGTGGAGCGGTGCAACGGTCCTCAGAGACTATGCGACAGTGATGATGATGATGATGAACGGTGCGGTCAGCCGGCCGTTATGTTTCAACGCTTCAAGTCGACATACGCGTAATACGTGATTCGTCCGGTTCTGAAACGTGATTGATTCGGATCAAGTAATATCTGTTCACGTCTCCTTTTGATCTGATAAAGCCACACCCCATTTCCGTCCGATTTGTGCTTTACTTAATCCGGCTGCAACTAGCGTGTGACGCGGCGAACGTTCTGTAGGCTATACGTCCCCGCAACTGTAGTAGACACTGCGCAAAACTTTCTGCTGACTTGTTGTCAGAGCAGATTTTTATTGATCCGGGTCATGCTAGAGATCTCACCTGGATTAGTTCGCTCTGTCGGGTTTTGTTAGAACACGATTGCGGTAAGTTTACATTAAGTAAGTGAGTTTCTGTACAGTAAACGTCATCTAATGTTCACATTGTCATAACGTTTGTTGTGAACAGTGTAGTATACATGTAACGTCTGTTATTTTATCATTTTTGTACGTTTTTGCTACTTGCAAGAGACTGTCAAGTCCTTTGTTGTTCAAGAAATTTGATTTGATTTGTTTTGACTTCTGCGCGGCAAAGTGTATGCACGTCACCGTCGTGCTGACAGGGTTTCGTACACACGGTCGACACTTTCGCGAAGTGTGTCCTGCTATTCGCAAGAACAGTCGAACAACAAATCCCCTAGCCTCACAGCAGTGTTTACCGTTATCCAAGACATCACATGTTTATCTGTCGTTTCGAGCCACAGTTTGGATAGACAGGCTGCTGGGCAGTGCGGAAAGGGAGGAGACGTGACGTGTCGTGAACGTCTGATACGCTGAAATGCCATTTCTCTGTGCGTCGTCTGCAGACAACGACTACAATGGAGCGACGAAATCTCGGTAAAACATTTGCGATTGGCACGTGTCCGCGAAATGTTATTAACTGAACTGTAATTGTGGCTAAAATTGACGTATAGTTACATAACAACGTGATTAACGCATTGTGTGAAATGTTAATTGTTTGTACTGAATTATTTATCATTAAATATTCCGTTTAATTGAGTTTGGTTCAAAAATTAGTTAGTACCCAGTCCACAATCGACTTCTTCGTGAAATTAACTAAGGGTTATTTGCAAGCGATCACCAGTGCTGTATAACAACCGCAGTAGCCAAATAATTTTGTCTTCAAAGGAAAGCAATAACCTTAGCGTACATCCTGCTGCGGACAGAACGTTACATTCTTATAAAAAACGTTCGAAAGTTATGGTACAGTTCCATCTCTGTATCACACGTAGGCCTACTTTATTTTCTGAAGAATATGTACGTATTCTAGCGTATTCTATTTTTAGCATATGCGTATGTTCGAACTTTGGTTGTGCAGTCTTGTGACCTTGACCATCGACCTTTTCACCTGAAATTTGTTCCGCCATGTTACTCTGCAGAGCTTATGAAACCATACCATAGCATCTTCGTGACAGCTTAGTTTGCAAGGATTGCTGCGCGGACACAATTGTGCTTACTTACTTGCTTGAAACATCACTATTGGCTCTGATGGAGTTTTTTTTTCTTTTTTGATTTAAGGACACGTGGTGTACGCGACAGACAGACCGACGCATGGACGGGGAGCAACGCATAACACGGCTTAGGGAGCGCCGCACTTACAAGAATATTCTTAGCCAAGATAGCCTCTATGATATGGGGACTATGCAGAAGTTTGTAGATGACACGGTCACATTTTGATTAATTTATAGAAGACGGCTTTACAGTGCCATGAGCTCAAAATCGATGAACGGAACTGTGCGCTCTGTAGGACATTAACGAGTTCTCTGGCTGGTCGCCAGTCATATTTTGCACGAACCACTGAAGATAATTGTGCACAGCGCCATCCAGCGAATGCTTTATCGTTTGGAAGGTGGTTAAGTAAGCAAGTAAGTAAATCAGAACATTTGTAGACGGCGCCAGGATGATAGAATATGCTACAATGACGCCGTTCATCGCTGTATCCGAAGAAAGGTCTTCAGCCGCCACCCAACGTAATCAGAGCCAGCAGGGCCGGATTAACTTATCTGGGTAGAGTGTGAACCGTTTTGGTGGGGCCTCCACAATTTTTACTGTAAAAATTGATGACGTTTTCAGTCGTCGTTTTTAAATACACTAGACACTTTACCTCAGTGACAAACTTTAGCTCAATGAAAATTTTCACGTTTGCCTTGTGGTGGGGCCTCCAATGTGGTGGGGCCTCGTGTCCACGTGCACACTGTGCACATTGGATAATCCGGCCCTGAGTGCGAGCAGGCTATTGTCCCTCGCGCAGGGCAGATGGCAGAGTGTTCCACAGTGTGGACCCGTAAAATGCGAAACTCCGCTGTCCGGACACGCACTCATGACAGCCGAATACGTCTAGTCCATGTAGATCGCAACCGCCAGGACGGCCTCGGACACTTTCGACCGGGACGCAGAGTTCCTTATAGACATGCCTTGCATACATTCCACATAGGGACTGCGCTCTGAGAAACGATCGTTCAGTGCACCGGAAGCCAGTAGGTGCTGCGTAGAATGCATCGGAATGACAGGATGATGCGCTTTTCAGTTAAGGTGCATTCTGACCTTGACTTTTGACGGTTTGATCTTACAATTCCAACGTCCTTTACGCGAACATTTACTATTGGAACTTTCTATCTAAGCTTGGCGTGACCTTGTGCCCTGGCTTTGTTTCTTTGGCCTCGTCATGAGGCCAAGGAGAAAGGCAGGTATCTTAATTTCGTTTTTAAAGAAAATACGCAGAAGTCTTCTCGGACATTGTTTTATTTATATTATTCGATGAAAATATTCAAATTTATGACCATTTGTATATACTCTTTGACGTACGGCAATCTACAAAGCCTTGCTACTGATGCTAGTGATAACTAGATTCTACAGTTATCCTTACGAGAAGAAGCTGTGTCTGCGTTGTAGACGGTGTGTAATGCGTGTGTTCACTGTTCACTGCAGCGAGGCAGGCGGCCAGGCGGCCAGGAATTTGTTGCGAGGCGGCTGGGTGTCTCTCACGGAAGGGGGGTTGGGCTGAAACTTCGAAGGGCTCTAGTCTTTTGAGTCTTTGACCGTAGGTCACATTTTTAAAGAAAACGTTGCAGCGCGAATGAGACCATTCTGCACGTTGTGTTGAAGCTTTAAGTCGATCGCGCTTGTTTCCACGAAGGAGAAGCGAGTGGGAAAGTGGAATAACAAGAAAAAAAGAGAAAAAAGAACGAATAGAGCATCCGAGTCAGCCATTCATGAATACTTGTGTATAGTTCTCTTGTCTGTCTGTTTAGATATTGTCGATTCCGTCGTTCTTTGCTTGTATTTAGTTAAGTTTTTGCTTTCACTTTATGATGTTTTCTTTTTCGTTTTCTTGCTACCAGTTATGGTGAATAAAGATGAATATAAAATAGGGTGTACAACGCAGACGAAATAATGTTTGCAACTCGCGTGACCGCCAGTCAGTGAGTGCTGATGTCATTCAACGCCGGACTGTTTTCCTCACGATACATTGTACGAATTCACTTCGCAAAGTATGGCTTCAGTGAGTGAGTTTCACTGGTATCACTGTATCACCAGCCGCCGTTAACGTATATCGTCGCCAAATATTCACTTACTACAAGATAAAGGCTAAAAGTGAAATATGACAGTTTTAAGGCATGTGTTTATTTGCTGTGATCCACGAAAGAAAAAGCGAAGAGGAGAGAATTCTTTATCGGCGACAATAAAATGAGCAGAATAGAACAAATAGATCGGATCTGAATTGCTTTGATTTTCGAAGGTCCGCGACTGCGCAGAGGGACTGGGTTTGGCTGAGTTATGTACACTGGCTTTGCTTTGGTATCAAGTGAACCTACTATACAACAACATGGATACCGGTGCGTATTTCACTGTTAACAAACATCAAACAAATTGATAGACAATTCAAGCACGCATTATTGTCGAAGTCTAGGACATACTGATACTTTATTAAAATTCAAGCAACAGACGTGCATGAATAGGCCTATACAACTGACAATACAAAGACACTTGCATACCAAATAAAATAAAAGAAAAAACACACACACAACAACAGAACAGATGAAGAACAGAACAGATGAAGAAAACGTCCTATGTGCTAGAAATGCTATGAAGATAGTGACAATAAGCACGATCGACAGGTGTTTGAAATTCTATATAGTCACTCTCTGTGATGACAGAATAGGTTTGCTCTTAAGTTTATTATTGGTTTCCTATGTGTTGAGGCCAGCTAGAAGGGGTTGTGACTGAGTGGCTCACCGGAAACGACAGATTTGTTACTGTATACACTACAGATGGAGTTCTTGGAGATGGACAGCTTTCTACATGTACCTATCCAGTAGCCTGGGGAGCGCTGTAAGCTGCCCAGCGGGGCCAGGGCCGGAGCCCTAGTCGTCTGAAGGTTTCCAGCATTCTAGTTACTGAAGAAAGCTTCTACTGGTGTCTGCTTTCCTGATCACTGCACGTCATGTTCACAGTCGAGCGGTTCAGTCATTTCTTGCGTCGGTCGGATTGCAACATGACGCCGCAACAGATAATGGCTTAGAGACACAAATAGCAGCTGCGAGACCGAGTGACAGGCAGACAGACGGACAGACAGACACATGCACAGATCACAAACCACCGACCATAGAAGTTACTACTGACACTGCGGACGATGGTTCCATATAATGCAATTACTTCGTTTGACTTTTAGATGCTGGAGCAGGCTCAGCGGCGTCGAGCGTTCGACGTCCGGCTGATTCTGATAATCGTACGCATGCATGAAGCATATAATCTGCACCGTTTTGCTCCAACGTGTTCACGATCCGCACGATGACGCTATACATTTGGTCGATTGGACCACAATGAGATTGACTATACCAACCCACGTGTTCCATGAAACCGGCGGCAAGTTCCTGTTTGTTTAGATTTCTGAAGACGTATTAACGTCGGTGACGCACCGATGTTCCTAGAACTAGTGTGACCCATATATGTTACGATCCACATACATATGTACTTATGCCTACTTTGTAGAATTACAGTCTACATCATTTAGCAGGCATGACAGTCGAAGTGGATCAGAATGTACCATTTCTGTCGACCTGTGCGTATTTATTATTATTATTATATACATTTGGTTACGATCCATACATTATGATGTATATGTAAATTAACTGAGACAGCTGCGTTTACACTGCAATAATGTATCCTTCGATGACGGCACGAGCAGTAGCAGAGAACGGCGTCAGCTTGGCAACGATATAAAGGTGCCACAAGAGACGGAAGACAGACGGCGCCTCGTTGTCATATCAGATAGATCAGCCCATCAGTAAGTAACGACGCCGCCGTGTCATCTGGTCTACGCCGCCGATATACGACTTCATTTCGTTCACTGACAAAGCGGGAATTGATGAAAATCTATAGCGTCGTTATGAAAGAGCTGTTCACGGAACTGTAACGACGCATTTCAGAACGATGCCGCCGGTTTCTCTGGCGTTTTTCGCGTGTTATCTTAGTGGCTGCGCCGATGTCAAACCATGATTTTGTGTTTACTTTGGTCGAGAGAGTCGTTGCCAGTCAGATATTGTACTTTGCGACAGCAAACAACCTTGTTCCAAAGCTTCAGGCAGAATATAGACGTCACCGTTTACGGAAGTCATTCTTAAGATGCAGCCAGTCGTTTTGTTGCATTTTATTATCAGAAAGTCACTTTAGTAGCGTTATGGGACTTGAATCATTAAATTCATTCAGTTGTTCAGTAAGATATCTGGCAGTAGACAAGAAGACACGTTAGCGCCGGAATACGGTGTACGGTATTCACTGGTTGCAGTTTGTCAGCTGTTTAATAAACCAATGACTGATTGATTGGTTGATTGGATGGCGTGAGTTATTTGACTATGGTGACCAACGTTGCAGAGAGCATCTGCGAATGAAGAGACCGATGACTTGGAGTAAAGTGATGGCGGAAGGCGATTCCCATCACAAATGGTTGTCATCTATGTTGATCACTACATTTGACTACACAGTCCAACTTCAGTTTTATTTACATGCAGAGTTATTTATTTGCCGTGGTTGTTTCCGCCAGTCAGATCACAACAGCTTTTGCGCAGTGGCTGTATTTCGTTAATCTTGTCTGACATTACTGGTCGCTTTCTGTTCTGCGTTAAAGTTAAAGTTAAAAACTAATTTATATAGCGCCATCAAGTCCGAAGATTCAGAGGCGCTTGACGGCGGGACTAGTCGGCTGAGCAGCCAGAGGGAGTATGGTGAAATAAAAAAAATGTTTTGAGGCGGTTTCTAAAAGCAGTTAGTGATGCAGCGTTAGTAATGTCAGCAGGCAGACTGTTCCATGAAGTTGGTGCAGCGACGCTAAAGGCGCGACTGCCGTAGACAGTTCGAGTTCGTGGTACGTGTAGAAACGGCCGAGATGCCGACCGCAATGTCGCCGTGGATCCACTGATGTGGTTCAACAGCAACGAGTGCAGATGTTTCTACTAGAAGCGTCAGCTAGAAGCGATCCTAGTTCGTGACGTACGTTGCTGCTGGTCTAGTTGCGGCAGATATCGCCTGGTGGGCCTCAGAGCTAGTGTCCTGTATGATTACATCATTAATTGCCTTGAGACGAGACGTCACGTCCCGTGCGAGGCAAGCCAGCGCCTCAGCGCGTCTACGTCGACTTACAAATTCGTTCGTGCCAGCCAATAAGCAGCTAATGTAAAAGATCTAATTACTGCGAGTTAAGTGTACTCATTAGAATAATGCTAATGTGTAGAAGCTGCAGGACCACTTTATACCCAGCCAGAGTGATAAACGAGTCTCAGAAATATGGTAATGCGGAGAGCTGAAGTCGATCGTCAAAGCTCGAACTGTATAGGAATGTCCTTAGCTCTCGTCAGAAATAGAATAACGCGCTGCTTAACATGCATAGTGGTTTCGGCGACAATAAATAACAGTAAGTTTGTTGTTGCGGCTCCTGTGAACAGACGTATTCAGCTTGTATTCACGGCGGCATTTTTCCGCTGTTTGACAACTATTACACAGTGTCTCCCCCTCACAAAAAAACAAGTAGCTCAGCTATCGCGCTGCATGGTGAGTTAGTTTTGGCCACAAAGTGGGAGACTGGAACTGGGAGACAATATTTTAGGGACATTATAGGTCTACCTTCAACCCTTGTGATATAATCGGTCTGCAGAGCTTTCGAATTCGTTGAAAAAAAGCAAATAAGGGCTATTACGCTGTTCAGTTCCTTCAAGGTTATCGAGGTCGGTACAAATCGAAAGCCCGTATGCGACTTGTTATTAGTGATTAATGGTAACTGACATCCTATCTCATACCGTTTCGGAGTTATCGCAGCTTATGTTCCAATTTTAGACACTGCGTTTTTAGCCCCTTTAGGAGGCTTAGGGACAACATACGATGTTCATCTTGGGCTCATTGGAAAGCGCGCAGTGGACTTCCTATCAGTGTTAACTAAACTTTTTTCGCTAGGTGTTACGGCTGAGGCGATACGAACGAAAATAGATCGAAAATCGGCGATTTCGCTCCAACGCGGTCACTTTGACCCAAAATTTCAGGTAGAAGGGGTTGCCTTACAACTTTGTCGCTGACAGTTTTCACACAAAGAAACTTTGTAGCAGACTTTCTCAAGCGAAGTGCGATTTTACACCGAAAAGGGCCGTTTTGCGTTTTTGAGCCCCCTTTGGCGATAGGGGCAACGTACGATGATCATCTTATGCTCATTAGAAACTTCATATTAGTGTTGATAGAAGTTTTTTTTCGCTAGATGTTATGGTATAAAAATCTGGACAGATCTTTCTTCCGTTTTGTCACAATCCACGGTTTGCAGACAGACAGACAGACAGACAGACAGACAGACAGACGGACGGACGGACAGACAGACAGCTTTCTCCTGACTAGACCGCCCTGCATTCAATGCAGCGCGGTAAAGTCCAAATTCCACTGGGACCAGTTCCTCGTAACTTCCTCGTAGCAAATGTTACGAGGAAGTTACGAGCTAGTTATACAGACTTGTTACGAGGAAGTCGGGCGTGTCGGGCGTGTCGCCAGCTTGTTACGAGGAAGTTACGAGGAAGTTAGCGACTTTCAGACCATCTCGACATGTCGAGATGGTCTGAAA
>Ga0049105_1000856_pt1 | contig 12057 bp, 9 predicted proteins | sample WorMetvaBAHAMAS1_FD_61260 | JGI IMG/M metagenome (GOLD analysis project Ga0049105, IMG submission 61260) | Worm MetaG Olavius vacuus BAHAMAS.1 | ecosystem: Host-associated > Annelida > Digestive system > Unclassified | place: Germany: Marburg | collected 2013-04-09 | reverse complement strand
TCAGATGCAAAATTATCTGAAATATACGAACAAAACGAGTGGCACCTTTTTCAGGGCAATGTAATTTACGATTTTTGAGCACAAAAGTTTTACAAGGTAGTGTAGCGACGCGTGTAAATTGTGATAGGATATTTATTGACTGTTTTACTGCAAATTTACTGCAGAGTGTGATGGTAAAAGAATTTTGAAAATCGGTTAGCATTTCGCAGAGTTACAGGCAAAAATAAAGTGGCACTTTTTTCCGGACACCGTGTATATTATTATTACCCATAGTAGAGAACACGTACTGTACTCAACATCAACTGATCCACAGCTTCTTGTCAAAACTACTTTTGCCTGCTTATCAGATGTGCTTAGTGGTCCTGCTCCTGCTGAAATTGCTGCGAGTTTTAGCTGGAATTAGACCACAAGTCACTGTCAGTCGTTGTGAAATTGACTGACACTGACTTGCCAAAATGTGACTGACGACGACGCCATTGCGACGATGACTCCCGGTCTACTGCGCCACGTGTGTCAAGTCCCATAGGAAAATGACGTCGGCCTAGTGCTTATCTCTATGCGACGCAAGGGAACGCCGTTTCCTCACCTCCAATTTATGGCTTAGGCCTACGGCGTTTCCCGCCTTAAATTCTTACAGTGCTAGGGGGAAGGTGCACGACCACTGACAAGGGCCCAAACCTGAGTGTACTGTTCCCACATCTAATTTCCCATCACTTTAACCACTGTGTCGGCATAACACTGGCTCCAGCTAAAGCGGAGCTTGTGATTGAAAATAGGCTTAGTCACATAAAGACTACACAACTTGGCTGTCTCTAATTTTCTAACATAATTCCACTCAATTCACATGCAGCGTCAGCCGCAATTAACGAGCACAAGCTATTTTCTGATACAATAAATTTTTGTAGAAACCTCGATCGAATATGCAAACAATGACAGTTAAACCGACAATTTCTGACCACCTTGGCAGAACCATTTGCGGAAACTTTTCGAAAAATTCTAGTTACCGTGAATTCAAGGGATCGTTTGTCGCATGCTTTAGTCGCACATCATAGTATAGGTAAACATATCAAGCGCAGTAAGCCAAGAACAACCTCCGCTAAGCGACGAACTTTGCCATAAATAACCTAGAATTGAAAGTTTTAAACATGCAAATGTTATCTGTCGTCCGACATTTGGATGACAAATGTCGTCTCCGAACTCTGTCTGACGCCACATTTTCCAGTATCACATTTTCCACCCGTGATGTCTGGTGCCCTATTTTCCGGTCTTGCATTTTCTGTCCTTGCAATTTTGATGATGGTGCCGCATTTTTATTCCGGCATTTCAGTCGTCTCTACGGATTGAGAGACAGAGGTGAGTATGGCACTTCCGTGAGTGGCAGGTAATCTTGTGATCCGTTGATAGCCACACCTGAGTGATTGATGGAGACGAGATGTTATGTAGAGGCGTTGTAACTAGTGAAGTAAACTTATTCTACTGCACTCTCATGCAATTACAGTTTAATTTCCAAGTTGGTAAGATTTATTGTATGTAGCATTCTCTGTAATTGACGGTTACTAGATTCATTATAATTCATAAGCTGTGATAGTGTCAAGTGTCTTCTTAGAGCGCCACTTACAAGCATCGCTAGAACAGCCACGTTCCGCAAGATGTATTTAATTAAGACACAAACAGGCCCGTAGGAAGGGGATTATTGGGGTTAACCTCTTCCAGAAATGCAAACATAAAATTTTCCGGGTCTACCTTTCGCAGGCTGCAATCAAGGGCGTATTTAGGTTTAATGAGTGATGTCCGGTGATGTCTCAAAGGTGTGATGACTAAAAAGGTCGCCAACATATTGGCTCGCCAGTGGTAAACCCTCTGCGGAAAATTTCTGGCTACGGACCTGGGCACAAATGAAACTTAAAGCTTAACAGTGAATGTGATTACTTCTGACTAATGTTCGTATCGGCGATTGCAGCGTGGACGACAGTTTCCGCGACTGTATGAACACGAACGCGATCGTGACATCAGACGGACAGGTGCTCTGGATGTTTCCGGCGGTCGTCAAGACCTACTGCACGCTCAACGTACGACATTTCCCCTTCGATGAGCAGAAATGCGATCTCGTCTTCATCTCGTGGACTTACAACGGCCATAAGCTCAACGTAACCTTCAACGAGTCAGAGCACCAGGCCATATACTACACGCCCAGGGTTAGACTCCAGTGTTTTATTAATGTGACTGTAACTACAACTGAAAGATTTTATAATTATGACTAAATAATACTAAAACTAATACTAATACTAATAATAGCAGCAGCAGTAGCAGTGATTATTGTAAAACTCATTTTGTTAGGTCGTCCGACGGAAGTTGAAGGCTATAGAATGCTGTTGTCCTTTTTTACCACCCGACCTCTACTCTGCCAGACAGTGCAGCGCTCCCCCGTCAAAAGTATATCAGAGGTTGTGTCTTGGACAATATAGCGCGAAAAAATCATTCAGACATTTCCTCCCACCTGTCCCCTAAATTTTACAGCGGGGGTGAGAATGCGTAATTTGACCTCAATTTTTGACCCCAGTCGCTTTTGAGGTCATCTGGTTTTGAAGCGAAGCAATATTGACCTGTCTGAAATCTGAAATTGCGTTACGAGGAGCGCAGCAGATCGGCGTATATCGGTACTGTTCACTCCACCCAACTCTGAGAACCAGGGGCTCATTGGGGTCCCCCAAAAATAACTCAGCCGTGCATTGTCCGATTGTGCTTTGATTTCATAGGCTAATGCAAAATAGGTCCCTAAAGGCCATAAAATGGTTAAAATCCACTTCTGGTAAAATCCATAATGGCGCACGACGCCCTAATTGGGCATAATTAAATCACGAAATTGTTCGATTGCGTTGGAATTTGGTGTGTGGGTGCAGTGGTTAAAGTGCAAAATTAGAGGTGGGGAACACTACATTCATGTTTGGGCCCCTGACAATGGTCGTGTGCCTTTCCCTAGCATTACAACAATCTGAGGTGGGGAACGCTTTGAGCCATAAATTGGAGGTGGGGGAACGGCGTTCCTTTGCGTCCCATTACATTTTAACCACTGTGTGGGTGCACTGCGGGTCAGCGAAGGTTGCGGATTGTTGAATTTGTAGGCTGAATGGCCAGACGACTTTTATCACGAACCACCGAGGCACGTAATGCACCCACATACCAAATTTCAGCAAATCGGTCAATAGCGGCTGAGTTTTCGACGACGCAACAAATTTTCCAGGCCAGTTTTTCAGGAGCTCAATGAGAATAGTTCTCAGAAATGAGTGAAGCGAAGTATACCACATTTGTGCAGGACATACAGAGCGACCATCGATCGTCGGCGCCGACTCTTGACATTCACATACAGTTCAGATAAGTCGCGTCGTTTCAAAATGAGGACGACTCAAATGCGACGAGGATCGAAAAAGGATGCCAAATTTCGATCTGTATAACCCCGTAAAATTTAAGGAAGAGATAAGCGAAATATTTGGGTCAATTTTTCGTACAAGACCGAGCATCTAACCATCTATATACTATTGACGGAGCGCTGCTAGGCCGTCTGGGAGACTGGAGTTCAGTTGGCAAAAAAGTTCAAGAACAAAACTGAAGGCTTTCAACATACGTCGGGCTGTCTAATAAAGAGATGGGAGAAGGAGCATCACTCACATCTGGCGAGGCTAAAGATGTGAATTTTGTCAATCAACGAATGTCAATGTCTGTGCAGCGTTTCAATCATTCAATGCTGTTTTGTTGCACGACAGTTTGCCGACAGCTGACTGCTCGATCTGAGTATCGCGTCTACTTTTACACTAATTGTATTTAATTTTTAAACTCCTTTGGGATAAAAATTTTACTGGAGGTAAAATAATAATAACAATAATAATAATACCGGGTCATAATAATAAGTTATCTGGTCTATACCGATGTAGTACGAGTATACGACATGGATTTGTTCTAAACCGTGGTAGCTGTTATAAAAGTAATGAAAGTGCATTTTGCCTGTGCGTCGGGTAGCTGTGAGTGTGAAATATCGTAGGGCGGGAACACCGTCCATCAGTGGCGCGTTCATGACGTGTAGAAAATTGGACATCGTTGCTGTAGCCTGCTACAGCAACTGTATAGCCTACAGTTGCCATAGCAACTGCATAAAAACTTCGTTTATATCAACTTCGAGGCGGTTACCTTTGTAATATACGCGCAAAGCTAAAGAGCCACAAAAACTGATGGCGTTAGTTTTCATTATGGATGAGCAGCAAACCTAGCCGTATCAACGTGGTGAAGAGAAGTGAATAGCTGATGACTATGAAGCAACTGAGCGTATTCGAATCTTAAATCACACAGTACATGCATAGGCCTACATGCACGTGGGTGCACGTCATCGGTTGCCAAACAGAACTATAGCATGTGCTGTTACGCAGTATTTAAAAACCTGTTTTAATTTTAATTTAGAATACACAGGCTCGACGGTCGACGGTCGACTATCGGTTAAATTGCATGCCGTTTTCCCCTTTTTACAAAACGTGTGTGACAGTAAATGTAAACAGTCGAAACTCTTATTTATTTATCTAACCATCGTCACGTTGAGGAATGACCGTTGTTAAGCGTCGATCGTGGTTGTTGCTCCAATTTGAAGTTCGTATATTGCCATTTACTCGGGAGTTATGGCATAACAGGTCAAAAGAACACGAGGCCGCACAATGAGAAATCGTGTTCTTCTGACCTGCAATGTGCTTCATCAGTTTCTTGCGACACGGACCATGTTTCCGTAATTTGACCTACTATGAAGGAAATAAATCTATTTCATCGTCACCCGTCGCGCTCCATGCCACAGCGGAAATATGATACTGTAACTAACTTAGCGCGTCTGTAAAACTTTTCATCAGTAAGCACGACGAACATTTTCTAATCTTGTTGAAGCTAAGCACTTTACTTTGTTGGATAAATACATGTAAACGTAGCTGACTGTGTTTTGTCATCCACGATGCTGCGAGACTAAAGAACAACTCTATGCAGAAATTGCATCATTTTGACGCTCTTTTCAGTAGCCTACTGTTGCATGCAGTCTGTGAGTGTTTGACGGACAGAACCAGGAGTGGTTCGTGGACATGGTTACTGTGGAACGCCATGAGAGAATCTACACCTGCTGTGACGAGCCGTACCCTGATGTCACGTTCACCATTCACATGGAGTGGTACGTGAACATGGTTACTGTGGAACGCCATGAGAGAATCTACACCTGCTGTGACGAGCCGTACCCTGATGTCACGTTCACCATTCACATGGATCGACGCAGTCTGTTCTACATCATCAACCTCATCTTCCCTTGCCTCCTCATCTACGCCGTGTCGTTCCTCGGCTTCTTCCTGCCGGTCGAGTCCGGCGAGAAGGTGAACCTCGAGATCACCATTCTCCTGGCACTCGTCGTCTTCCTGCTGATTGTCGGTGAGACGCTGCCGCCGACACCAGACGTCATTCCAGTGCTCGGTGGGTGGTCTTACTGTCTGGGTGGTGATCTCCCGTGAGAACGAAACTCAATCACAAGGACGAATTCGATCACAATCTCGCCAAAACGAAAGTGTAGAAATAGAGTAGTGTCATCAAAGTCGTTGATTACGTTGATGTCATATATACTATACACTGTTACTTAGAATGAAGTGATACAAAAAGTTGATTTTAGACATACAGTGATAGACACGCAATTGGCCATTAAAGATCTGGAGAGCTGACCATGATGGTGGTGGAAAAAAGTGTAAGAAGGTCCAGCAAGGCGGTTGAATGAAGCAGTAGACTGTTGTTAGGTGTTCTTGATTTATAATTCTTTACGGTAATAGTGGCTGTTTGGCGCGGTTGTCGATGTGGTGCAGGCGTGTTGTTCGGACTGACAATGACAATGGTGTCTATTTCCCTGGTAATGTCGGTGATCGTCACTAACATCTACTTGCGTAAGGACACTCCGGCACGCGTTCCACGCTGCTTGCGTCGACTGTTCCTCCGCGGTGATGTTGCCAAGCCGCTCTCGCGCTCAGTTCCTCCCCCACCGCCGCCACCACCACCCACGTTGAACGGGAAACTTCGGCAGACGGCGGACAGCCGGGACGGCGACGTGTGGACGATTGGTAGTCGTGATGTTGAACTGGCCAGTCATCCACGTCGTGCCGGCGACTCGATCCACCTCAGCGACGTCGACGACGCTGACTTCGACGTCCTTCATCGACGACTGAGACGAGATCTAGCAGTGCATCCAGACAGTCCACACGGGCATGCACACAGATTTGACCGTGCAGCGTGTGTCAGTCGCTGTAGCGCTGTGTCCAATGAGACAACCGAGTGGCAGGAGCTGGCGCGCATCATTGACCGACTGTTCTTCTGGATGTTCATGGTCTCCAGCGTTGCACTTCTCACCGGTCTGTATGCCAGCATCCACACTCCGACTGAAGACGACGTAGACCAGTAAAACTATACCTACATGCTGGGCCCAAATAAGCAAACCTATACACAGTGTGACCCATAAGCATGATCACTTGAATTTCTTTCTTCCGTTGATAACAAAGCAGTTTTTGGCACTGTTATGTAATAATGCGGTATGTATGGTTAAGTCATCGTGATTTGTTTCGTGATTATAACATTAAGTATATCGTGTTGTACATGTCAACTGTATTTTACATTTACTGCGCCATTTTGGTCGCTTACCTCCGTTGTACAGTCGTCCAACTGTAATTAATTTACGACAGAAAATACGACGGCGTTTTCGCCCGAAATTTGAGATACTGTTGTAAAGTATGAGACACTGTTGTAATCATTAGCCCAGAAAGCAATGATCAGCTACTCGATATTGTGACGCTACTCTGCAAATCATGCGTGCAAATATTACGAAACAGATTGTCACACAACTTTACAAGTCTACAGCAGCAACGAGACGCAATTGACATTACGTGGCATATTAGGTTATCGAGTTGCGTCCGTCTTCCATGCTGCATGACAGGCCTAACAGTTGAAAATATCTCTGTATGTTGTTGACTCTTCCGCTAGGCATACAGCGTTATATGGGCAACAGTACGCCTGTGACGTGTTAAGACGGATCAGAGACACTTGAACAATGAACACGTTTATTCGCACAAAGCAGCACAAAAAAAGAAAAAAAAGAACAGCACAAAAACAGCAATATACAGCCTAACTTACATATACATCAAACAAGTGGTACACCAAATCAACAGCTGAACACTGCGGCATAAATACAGTTTTTAACATATTAGGCCTATCACTAGTGTAATTGTGTATCAAAGTAAAATAAAACAGGTTATATAATATACTGTTTGATGAAGGACACAAGTGTTTATACAATTTTACCTTTATGACCACAGGTTGCGTTACGTTGATATGTACATAATTCAGGTGTGTTATGGTGTTGCTACAATAAAATGCAAAGTCTCTATAATGACTTACTGGCACAGAACTGTGATGTGATAATGTGTACCCTTGACGACTGTAAATGTACTGTAGGCCTACGTGGTTTGCGTTTTGAGACACGATGTTGGCGCTGAACAATGTATACGCAGTGACGACTACGATGGTCGACATTATATGCGTTGACGTTGTAGTCGTGCTCACACTTGACAGACAGCGTAGTACATCATTCCAATCGCCAACTGATAAACATTGGGTGTTTGTATCAAACTCTGAAATGCCTCAACAGTACACGAACAGAAGCATAGCGTACACCTTCTGCATAGTTCAAGCGACATTAAGTGATCCTGACAGCAATAGAGTTGTGTATCATCTTAGCGTGGAAACCGACTCTGACTGATGTAGGAACAGGAATTGAGTAAGTTTATAAAACACACGACAGACGCACATACACAGTGGCGGTTCTGGGGTTTACATTTGGGGGGAGGAGGCAGTGGGGTGGCCATAATTGCAGCTGGGGGCACGGACCTATATTGCCACAGTGAACCACCCCTGACAAGTGGTGAATTATGCTTTATCATAAACTTCATTGGGGGGGCCACAGGGGAGGGCCAGAATTTTTACTTGGGGCCGCGGCCCCCTTGGCCCCCCCTTTGAACCGCCCCTGCACATACATGTACATGTATCATAGTGTAAACACCGTTTAAAACACTAATACTATTCCTTCTCACTGCTTGCGTTCGCAGTTGCAATCACCAGTTACAAGTGGCTGCTACGTCGACATTGCTGAAGATAAAGAGGCGCAAGAACCGTACTGAGATATAGGCCTATCTACTCCTGGTGAATGCCGCACGAAATGACTGCATGACAAGCGAGCTGACAGACTCCTCAGACACGTACTCGGCAGTCGGCACAGCACCGTGACACAACACAGCACGACGATGACACATACTGATAACAGAGAAATTATTTCCTTCTCTACGGTCAAAAGATGTCGTGCTGATTCGATCATTAGCTGTAATATCATATTACCACCAACAACAACACCGATTTCAACTACCGAACATGTATAAATTCTCGACGTCCTGGGATCCATCATCATCATTTACTAAATGACAAGGTTCATTTGTGACAACTTGCAGTGGCGGCGCCAGACCACGAGACTAGGCAATGCATACAGAGGTCGGCCTATTGTATTGGTAGGGCAAAGGATTTGGAAGCAATTTAGTCTATAAAATGAATCTGGGATGACGTCATTAATGTAATGACTCTTTCTACGCACATGCAAGTCAGAATTTGAGTGCGCAGCGGCACTGTACGTTTACTGCAACTACACAGCAGAAAATGTTACTAAGTAACCGGCTAAGTAAAGTACTAAGTACAGGAGAGATCATCTACTTCACATAGTAGCCTCTACTTTACTGTTCAAGTTGTATACGACAGTTTGGGTATTTTGATGCAAACGTGTCAATAACGCGCTCCAGGTCCACAGTGTTTGCAGTGACCGAATACACCGATAACGCTGACAAGTTTGACAAGCGCACGTCTAGCATCGTTGTTCTGTTTGCAAGTGAGTTTTGACGAGCTTCTTCAGCTGATGTCACAGGCTTGTGCATGCAATATGCAGAAGTCTGCTGAGCTCGTAGTAGGCATAAGTTCCAGTTCAGTGACCGCTGTTTTGCCACCGCCGGGCCAACGCTGTGGAACGGTCTGCCTGAACAGCTTCGGCAACCGGACATCACCTTCGGACAATTCAAACGATCGTTAAAAACGTCAATGTCTGGTGCGTTGGGCTGTGTCTGAACGTTAAGGGCGCTGACTAGAAATCTTCTTACTTGCTTACTTACTTACTAAGCGTCACGGTACTTCATGACAAAAGCTGCAAATGCCAGTAACTAATGTTTTTCGCAGTTGATCGTTCTGCTTTTCTCTGGATCGTCGTTCGTATCTGCTGTAAAGCCTGTAATTCGACCATTAGGTCATCAATATTTGCCTCGTAGGCCTACTGCAGAGCAAGATGTAACAGAGCACTGTTGTTCAAAATCGGTCAGTGCCGGGAATGAATGCGGCAACCGCCTTCAAAACTGCAACACTGTCAGTTGAAAATCGTGGATTCAATTTAGCCAATGTAGTGTCAGTTGCGGGGTAGTACCGTAAAACTCAGTTCGCATAAATGCATCCATGTCAATTTTAGATCGTCCACTGTCGCCCGTGTTCTCGCTAACCAAAACATGGCCTTCCATTTTGCGCGGAATAAAATTTTGTCCAAGTCGTAGACCTACTCGGATTCTGCGCAAACTTGAAGGCAATGTTTTGGTTACCGAGAACATCGGCGACAGCGGACGATCCAAAAGCGACATGGATACTTTCATGCGAACTGAGATTACTACCCGGCAATTGAGTTGACACTAAATTGGCTGAATTAAAGTCTGGTTTGCTGTAGCATCAAAGCTACTAAATATGACCGCGGAATCTTGACCTAACCTGAACAAATCTATCGGCCAAACTGTCTGTTGGTACTTTTTCGATACAGAATCAGCATGTAGGCAAGATTCCAAATCTCCAGGCAGTGCAACAGGCAGTGCATTGAGACAAACAGGCAGCGCATTTGCACTGTTAGTGCCTGGCTTCAATGTGGGGCCGCCACTGACAACTTGCCAGTTGTAATCAATAACACAAACTGTCAAACTTTATCATCGTCTCATTTGCTCGTTGGCTTCTGACATTTCTTTAAGTAGGCCTATCTGATTCCACCTGGGTCTACGGTATAGAACCAATATGAGGACTTACCTTGCATTAACTATTGCATATCGCCGATAAAATCGTTATAATTATGTATGTGGCCTCATTGATCGCTGCGTTAACCTGAAATCTTGCAAATACTTAGCTGCATGGCGATATAGGTCACGTGAACGCAAACCAAAGTACTCACTGTTTTTTAAATTAAATAATAGTTTTGGTACTGTAATAAGAGTATGACGTATTTTCCGAGATACTGGCCATCAAATTGTTTCCAGTAACTGCAATAATTTTAAAAGAATGACACTATCTGTTAGAGCATACAGCACTTCATCTGCCTATTGTAATTGTACCGGTAGTAGTTTCCCATGACATTACCACATGCCGATAACAAATCACACTTCTATCTGTATTACACGCCCTCCACCCCACAAACGATGACTGTCGGAATTTTGCAACGATATTTGCTTCTAATAACTAGAATGACGGGGAACGTAACTAAAAAATGTTCGATCATGTTTTAGTTGTTCTATCGTCTGCGCTATCTACGAATGTCTGAGACGGGTGGACAGACTGACTGACGGTCAGGCAGCCAAAGCATATGCAGCGTTTTAGCGTTTTGCAACGGCGTCACGCGGTGAAACTAATCTTTTAAAAACGAAGCTTGTAAACGAACTAGGCTACGTGTAACTAGGTAAACATTTTAAATGCTGAAGTTACAGTTCCTTTCTTTGACAGCGTCATCTCGGCGCTGTTACATGGACGTTGCTTATTTAAGTCCAAAAAGTCTAGCATGCAAAATAGTTCGAAAAAGTTTCTGTCATATACGTGGATGCTTAGCGATTAAAATTCATCTAAGACAATGCTTGTCGCCATGCATAGGCGTAGCCAGGATTTTCTCTGGGGGCACGTTTTCCTCAAAAAGTTGATGATCTTTTTAGTCGTCGTGCTTTCAATATACACAAGCTAAAGCTGAAACTGCTAAATAACCAATTCCACCCTCAAAACCTCTCCCACCCAGCAAAAAATGACTTATTGCTCTGCCTGGGGGTGCACTTAAAACGTACCCCTATAAATTACGCCAAAAAATTTGTTCTCGCCCTGGGGGTTGCACGTGCACCCAGTGACCCCCTCTGGCTACGCCTATGCTATGTGCCTATTTTATGCTTTTCATATCCCACTTTATGCGTCGAATATGTTGCAGCTCTGCTGAGTAAGTTCACTGCAGCTTTACCTTTAAGAGCTACTGAAAGTTACTTGTGTTACTGTTAAGTGACGTCCTAGACGACGACCCTTAAATGATTAACAAAAATTATTACACAGCTGTAGGATCGATTCATACTTTCATTCTTGTTCAACTATCTAATCCAGTAACAAATACTGCAGAAATTATTAGTTTGTCATACAAATGTTACAAAGTATGAAATTTATTTTACACAGGCAAACACACAAACACACGACAAGATGTTTGTGTACATGCACCAACGCTGCAGTTTAAGATGAGGATCGAATGTATAGATTTACTTATGATGATTTTAAATGTCCATCAGTCACTGCCTTAAATGAGAAGTGACGTTATATCTTATATTTCGTTTACCACCACAGGCTGCATCGATTAGAATATTACCCGATATTTCTGTGCAAGATGTACACCGTCAAGATCCATATGCACCGCGCCTCCATTGATGCAGTGAAAGTTCTAGTTAATGACTTCAAAACGGTTACGCACTGATATAGCGTAAATGAGCAAAATACATCACTATTATCGCTATTACAACAAGTTTTCACAAATAACTGTTGTAGTAGATATAGCAGAATAGCAGTTTTATTAAAGTAAAATGTCAACAACGACCAAGCACAAGGCACCATACACACTGACTAAGTACAAAGCAAATATAAATCCGCCCAAATACC
>Ga0049105_1000855_pt1 | contig 12065 bp, 13 predicted proteins | sample WorMetvaBAHAMAS1_FD_61260 | JGI IMG/M metagenome (GOLD analysis project Ga0049105, IMG submission 61260) | Worm MetaG Olavius vacuus BAHAMAS.1 | ecosystem: Host-associated > Annelida > Digestive system > Unclassified | place: Germany: Marburg | collected 2013-04-09 | reverse complement strand
CGGACGAGTAGCGTTGTTATTTCGCTGTTTACAGAACATCAGTCGTAAAACAGTTAGCCACAGCTCAGCAATCCGTTTTTTTCAGTCCGGCAAAGAAGGAAAAACTGTTGAGAAAAAAGAAATGTGTTTATGCCGAACATTCTGAACAACCTGTAGCTACCGAATTCGACAAAAAGTGGGGGGTCAAGTGCATACTATGGACCCCTCACCCAAAAAAATGGGGGGTCCATTGACCCCCTTGACCCCGTGGCTCCGCGGCCTATGGTTATGATGTTAACTGGATATTAATACAGTGTACTATAAAAAAAGAAAAGCTGAGTGACGAGTGTACAAGCAATAGTTCACTGATCGTCTTCTTCACTTGCATACTTCTGTCAGTGACAGACATGAACTGAAACACGCATCTTGTTTTCTGTTCGATGCCATGTAACGAGAAGTGTTTCACAGCTGGATTACGTTCACCTGTAATGTGAATTTCTCAGTAGTTGTTACAGAAAAATAAAAACAGAACTAATGAATTACAGGCATTAGCTTCTTCCATACTGTGTTATGCCACCACCACCACGTGTTTTATTGTGAAATGTGCAAGTAAGAAGCTAGGTGCTTGTAATTTAGCGTGGTCTGTTGATTTCAGTATTAAATTTAATTAACTTATTTTGTCTGCTAGAGTTTCCACATTCGGCCAAGATGAGATTTACACAAGCTGGTATCAGAGTCTTTTCATTGACTCCAACAAGGTATAAAAGCTCTACTTATATTTGTCTTCTATCCTATCTGTTCTATCATTTATTTAGTATTTATCTGTTTGTTCAGAACTGAATTGATAACTTGCTATAACAATGTGGTGGATTGTTTGTTCTGTGGAATTTTTAATTTTCTGCATGGAAGGTCCAAGGAACAAACGATCCAGGAATGAGTTTTCATGAATATTAAAAGCCCATAAACAGTATTAATAGTGTTAACAAATTCAAGTGTAAGTGTGCAGCTGGCAATGTTGCAGGCCAAGTTTCACTTTGAGCACGTGACGCAGCCAACGGACCGCATTTCTTCAGGTAATGCAAATCAAAGGCTTGCAGCTGCAGATGTCGATCAGCAGATTGCCGAGTGCAGAGAAGAGGCCAATTGGTTGGAGATGTTTCGACTTTTGCTGTGGAAGGGCCAATTACAGCAGGTGCATTACAGTTTGTACAGTTTTTCCCCGCGCCCATGAATAACATTTTAGTTACATATGGCGTGTTTTATATTGTATTGTATTGTATAGTCAACAATCGGTGATTATGCTGTGCTTTGTTTTGTTGAGCTATACCACTGGAGTAATTAATCCTTTTTTTCTAATTTTAGGCTAATTTATCTAATTTATACCATAATTTTACAAGTGAACCAATCTCTAAAACATTGCAAGGCTTTGTGACCAGATGTGGACAAATGATAAGAAATGTATTTGCTGTCTGTGTGGAATATGAACTCAGATCTTCTGTTGCACATGAAGGGAATATGGGTGCCCATGGAATGGGTATCATTGTTTGTGCCCATCAGAATAGTCTGGTCTATAATCTCCATGATCACTCACTTTAGATCCAAGCTCTTGATGCAAGAAAGAATTTGAGCAAAATGCCAACAGACTTCACTATTACAGTGTTATTGTGGTTTGTGTGACAGGACGAATCTTCACTAAGTGTGTCATGGCAAATGCTGCATAGCCCAGTGAGACGAGTCGACTTTGTTGTGAATCTGGTCACCACAATGCAGGATGTCATACGCTACTTCATGATGCAGCCAAGTGGCGGGAACATTGACGTGAAAGATCCGCCATTCCAGTTGGTATGTGTTTAGCATCCTCTAATGTGATAGGACTCATTCTGAGTTTTATGTAAATCCGTAGAGAACTGCGAATATGTAGTAGACATGGTGGAGATACAAGACAAGAAGAATGAGATCACAGATGCTACATATAACATGCTACATGCACACGTAAGTGTAGGTCATCACACTCCGTGATGATGGTGAACACTGACCGTTATGATCATTACCGTCCCGACAAAGGAGAGGTGCCAGCTGCAGCAACCCAACTGCATTTCCCACCTTCATTAGCTCGTAACAACACAGCATGATGATGCTACTAGTGCTCTGGTATCAGCAATTTGATACAGCCTCATTAGAAAATGACAACTAATAGGCTGAAAACTGCAGGTGCTTGTAGAACTGATGCGGCTGCTGCTAGGTGGCGATGCTGAGCCATATTCTGGCAGCTGTGAGGCAGAAAGTAGTCAGCATATGTCAGCAAGGAACTGACATGTCATTGCACTGTATTGTCGATGCTGTTCTCGCTAAACTGGATTCCGTCTCTGATACTGATGACAAGAACAGGCAGCTGGTCCTCAGAATCAACCTCAAGGTACAATCACACTTCTACATAGGATGGAATATAAGGAAATAAGTAAGTACTAGACGAGTAGTCGGCCGTGCTGTCTTCATAAGTGAACTATGCTGCCTATGCCAAGTGTACCGTATGGTTTCAATTTAATACACTGCAATCACTGGTGCTACAAAACTTCAAAGTAGCAGTTTCCCCCTCCCCCTCCTTTGAGAATTTGAAATTCTAGGACTTTTCACAAACAATATTTTTCAATGCTGTACTGTACAATATGTGATTTCCGATTTGGTAAAACAAAAACATTAAGTATGTAAATGTTTGTGAAACTATACTGGCTCTCCAAAGCTCGCATTACTGTGCTCACTGTTTTGTGTATGTTTTTACATACTCTCTAAATTCCACAATACTGACAGTAAATACAAGTACTTTTCGAGGACTTGTCCAGATCTGGGCCATTTTCAGGGACTTTACAGGTTCATCAAGATGCTCTGTTAAATTCAAGGACTTCTAAGCACTTTATAAGGACACAGAAATCCGAGTAACTTAGAATTAAATTCAGCCGCAGAAGGTAGTTTCCAGTTTTTATATTTTCTCATTCAGTGCTTTCACAGTGTTTGTTTGCTGCTATGAAAAGCATCTTGCATGGAAAATATCATTACCACAACAGTCAGAGGTTTCATTAGGCAGATCGACACTGCTCAGTTGTGTAGTTACTGTGTGACAGCCATCACAGCCTCAGAAATTTTCAGCACGTAACTGTACGTGTGTGAACTGTCCATTGTTGTACTGCTTCCAGCGCTGTAGAAAAATGCAAAAATATTCAGAAAGTTGGCAGGGCCTTTGCTATGTTCATGTATAACAGTGACGGTTGGCTGGTGATGTTGCAGACGATACTGATGCTGGATGAAGTGATGCACATGCTGGCGGCAGTGCGTGACGCTGCAGCTGCTGACACATACAGTGCACTTCGGTCTAGCACCAGTGTTGACAACGCATCCAGTACAGAGATCTCCACACCACAGCAACAACATCGTCCATCCACGAGACACGACAAGCAGCAGCAGCGACGACGGGCACCGCTGCGTCCTGTCAGTGTTGCATCGATAGATCTCAAAGACCCGGCCTAGTATTAATCGATATGAACTAAATCTCTGTCAGGACCATTTGCCTTTTGCATGTCTAGTTCTTAATGTCCAATGCAAACTGCCAATTCAGTGTTCTCAGAAGTGCCAAATTCGTCATCGCAGACACCTTTGACTAGCAACAGTGTTAGCATTAGTATTTTTCTAATAATGTTTGTTATCAAATCTAGTCACTGTTACAACAAAGATGAGCCTGGTCAGTCATGGTGACCTAGGCTGATACAAGGTGATTGGATTACTGAGCTCTTCATAACAATAATAACAAGAACAAGAACAACCATAATTCAATAGTGCTTTAACACAATCTTTTTCAATTTTTCACACTGTAACGTTGTATGATTTGGTTTTAACATGCTCTGCATAATTTTAATTCACGTCAATCCTCTGAAAACATCAGCAAAAATAAGTAACGACTGCAACCGTATCATTATAAAGTAACGATACAGTTGCAGTCGTTACGACACGCTTAATAATTTTGTTAAGTCACAACAGTCCACAACATATGCAGGAACTACATTTAATCAACCATGTAGTTTATAATTTGTGCTTCCTATAAAATGTGACATAATAAAGGATAGAATTGTTAACATGAACTGATAGAAACCAACATGCCTGCTCATTGAAATGTGGCTTTAGGAGACATGATGTAAATGACTGATATTCAGTATACATTCTGTTGCAACAGTTCATTACTAGACTGTACACCACAACAGGCACAGCCAGTACGTGGCTAATGATGTGCATCACAGCAGCCTCATACAGTACAGCAGGTGTGCCAATGTCACAGCGGTGTTGGCTGGTCACTGCATACACAGACTTGAAGCCGTCTGTGGATAACATTTGCATCTCACCACTGCTGGCGTGATAACTAACAGTAGTTGTCTGCCTCCCTTACTGTAACCCACACAACTACAGTCCAAATCTTCCACTTCGAGGAGTTGCGGCTGGCGATGATGCTGACGGATCTCTTCGTCCTGGTGTTATAATTGGCGTTCTACAGCACAACACAAAGTAAGTTAAGTAACAGTTACGTAGCTGACACACTGCCAAGTAAAAACAAATACGACTCAAAATGGTGCAATGATCACTGAGCCAGCCGACCTTCTGACACTCTGTATGGATCGTTCCTGTTCTTCACGCCGAGCAGAAATCTGATCTTGAGCAATCTTCATTTCCTGCTCCATCGCTTGCATGTGGTCAATGGCCACTTGCCGTCGTTCCTAGACACAGCACAGTTAACACATTCAGTCATAAAAGAACTTTGTCTGTCTCTTAACATGGAGTATGCTGAGCTTAAACAAGTTAGCAACATGGCCTGGGTTCAACTCCTTACTGTGCCGAATAATGTGTGAAGATTACTTGTGAAGATTACTTGTGTGCATGCTTTGAAATTCATTAATTTCTCAGACAGGCAAGACAGCTCGACAGTGTCATCTGTGACCTCTGAAGTGAGTGAGTGAGCAGTTTCTTAATGGCACATCAGCACATATTAGGCTATTCAGTGCCATTCATTCATTGTGAACTCTGAAGTTATGATCTTATGACGGGACATGCATCACAGTAACTGTTATCCAGCTGTCATCAAACCTGATGTGTAATTACTTACTTATTTATTTTGTCAGCAATCAACTGACACGGTGCCTCAGATTCTGTCACGAATGCTGACACTGTGCACCTTACACATGTTAACAGTCATTGTCAACAGAAAACACATAAGCTGCTACAGTAGATTACAGTGAGTAAAAGCAAATGCCTATAAAAAATAAAATTATGTATTCAATGAGCAAACACACCCCGCGTGACTTGGTGGCGTCCTTAACGCTGTAGAACATAGGCCCAAGTTCAGCGAGCCAGTTACCATCGACTGCTGTAACGCACTGCATGTATTCCTACAACAACACATCGGTCACAGAGGATTGTACGTCACTCAACTGCAGCACCCCCGTCTTTACAATCAAAACAGAATGCAGGTCGTTGTAATGCAAATAAAGAGCACATCGTTCTGTTTTCCATGTTGCTGCACAGATACATCACAGTAATTGTTATCAAGTTGTCATCAGAACCGATTATCATCGTCACTGTCAGCAGCAATAGTAATAGCAACACTAGTATCAAATAAACATCATTATGCAGTTATGACAACTGCATTTCACGAATAAGTGCAGACTGTACGAGCTCAATCTTAAACTACATGTAGCACATTTTACATGAAGCTGCTTGCAGACAAATAATCAGCTGTCTACCTTGGCAGTCATGACCAGTTCATGATAGACAATGTAGTCAGGTGTGTATCCCATGCCAAACAGAGCACTTGTTGGATGCATGTGACATGGCATGCCTGTCCTCAGGTTGACATATTCGCCAAGACCCTGCAAACGAATGTCATAAGTGCAGCAGTGATATGCACTTTAATTTCATACTGGTACCGCATAATATCTTCAACAGCAGGTGTGTCAAGTGTTTCACAGTTTATGAGCAAAGATTCTATGTCAAGACATGAGATGGTCTTTGACAGGAAATCGTCGACAGGTATGCCTCCAGTCGGAGAACATTTCCGTGACCGTGACCTTTGAACCTATGACCTTGAAAACCTTATCAGTTTGTGGCCCAGCTGCAGGAAGTATTTGTGCAAGTTTTGGTTTGAAGACCTTTAGTGGTTCAGGAACTATCAAGTTTACAAGATTTCTACGACCGTCGCTGACTGACCTTGACCTTTGACCCAGTGACCTTGAAAATGTCACCCGTATCACACGGACCCGGTGATGAGTAACTGTGACGAGTTTCTTCAAAATAAATTCAAAAAATTCAGGAGATATGAGATGAAAAAGTGGATTCACACATGCACAGATGCACACAACTACGTACAACCACACGGACAGGCTAACTGCTTAATGCCTCTCCAGCTCACAGCATGCAGAGACATAAAAACTGCTTAAATTTAGAATGCTGTACAGATGTAGACGTTGCAGTTATGAAGTTAACCATAACGACGACGACGACAACAATGACGACAACAACAACAACGACAACAACCACGACAACAACAACAATGACAACAACAACAACAACAACCACGACAACGACAACAACCACGACGGTGAAAACACTTGTAAGGCAGACTGCAATTCAGTAAAAAATGTAATAAGTGAGTTTCATACAGCACTTCGGAGATACTGCATTCCAAGCTCTTCAAAGCAAAATAACCAGCAAAGCTTTAACAAAATCAACTAAGACAAACCTTGAGTCGAGCTGCTTGCTGGAAGTATGATGAACATATGCACTTGCGGACAATGTCCCATTCAGTTCCACAAGAAACAATGTCCATCTTCTGCTGTTCCATGATTTCCTTCAGTTGCTGTCTCACCTCGTGTACCTTGATAACAAGATGACACACAAATGACACTCTTACATGTTGCACAACTAACATACATGAACAAACAGCAGCCATGTAATGTCTGAGACAATCAGCCTCTGTGAATAGTACATCAAAGCATGAAGCCATCATGTTAATGCTCAAAATAATGTCCAGCTGAGAAAAATCTATCATCTGATGAGCAATGCTCAAACTGGATAAGATGAGGATCCCTTTCCTGACCTCAGATCCCCTCTCCAGACCATGCCATGGGATCTCAAAAGCACTAGAAAGCTCCTGAAATGGAGTTTGGAACAAAGTCCCAGCAACAACAAATTTACTGCATCTTGTATACTAAAGTATGACATGTGGTGTCACCAAAATGATTTTTTACAACAGTTTGTATTTCCAGCAGCATTTCAAATGAAGCCAGAAGATGGAATGCAACAGCAAAAATCGTTAAGAAGGACAATGAAGCACTGTTCTACCACCCGTTAATCACTACTGACAATAAGTGAACAAACATATTTTACCTTTTTCATTGCTTTGATGTGAATAAAATGTTCATTGCACCATGATGCTGAATAACTGTAACAAACAACACACATAAAACCAATTGACTACAAGAACGTTACAAAAAGGTTGCTCAAATCATCGCCCTATAGAAGGTCTTCTAATGACAGTATAAACTTAACCTATGTAACAGACAAATGCTAGCAGCTTACTTGTTTTTCCTCCACTGCTGGTAAACGTTGAGATATGTCAAATGGTCACTCTCAGGCACCTGAAACTTCTCTCTCGCCAAATCAGAGTCATCCTCACGACCTTTCGGCCGATAGAAGATCGCCGGAATTGATAACATGGAGACTATTATCTGTACAGCAACAAACAGAGTTCACATAAGCAGTGCGAGCAGACAAAATCATAGCCAGCATAATCTCAACAAACATTACTATGTACTAATGTCTCGTATTACACTGTACTCCAATTTTCGTGACATTCAGAAACTTTTACTCACAGCATTGGTGAGGTAGAACACAGCAGAAACTATACATCATACAACACAAGTGGCACACACACACCAGTATCTCGGCACTGCAGCCCATCTCAGTGGAGACGATGAGCATCTTGGACAATGCAGGATCAAGAGGAAATTCTTCCATGTTACGACCAAGTGGAGTCAGCATCCCTGTGTTGTCCAATGCACCAAGAACCCAGAGTTGATACATAGAGTTCATTATGTTGTCCTTAACACAAAACAGCAACATGCTAAGGTACAAATTACCAAACAACACCAAGAGATCCTCATTGTTCAATTTGCACAAGTGTCAAAAATTAACAAATGTCTGACTACAAAACTACAAGAAACTTAATAAAAGTATGCTACTTTCATTTTATGATAACTTTGGGAAATGCAGACTAATTGTCATAATAACTTCACTGCTGCATCCCAAAATGACTGGTGAATAAATCTGGTGGTAGGTTTGATTGCAGGTTCTACTGGAGGTTACTGCCAAATGCAACAGTGACAGAATTACTAAAACCAGTGTACAGGTTTAACAATGCTATCGTACAATTAACAGCAGCAGCTTTTCTATGACATCCACAATTCAACGTACAACACATGCAAATGCAGCATATGATAACTGCAGGCCAGGCATACCTCGGGAGGTGGATCCATGAAGTGAAACTGAAGCAAGTCTTGTACGCCGAGTGATTTGAGCAGTAAAACGACATTTGAAAGATTTGTTCTTTGAATCTCGGGGACCGTTGTTGTCAGAAGCTCCTCCTTGTACTGGCGCTGAGTGTACAGTCGATAGCAAGCACTGACAAACAAGATAACAATGACAGATGACTCAACTGAGAACATGGACATCAACTGTTTCTGATACAAGACATACATCATATGATTAGTTTGCTTGGCCAGTGAAGTAAAGGCAGTTCTAGACTTGATGTGAGTGCACAGTTCTGGAACTGATCTCGTTCCTGGAAAGTGGGCAAGCCACTAATATGTGGCTATGATCAGCTCAATTACTTCCTAGATTGACTCGGTGCTAACAGCTACCAGTCTTCTCTCTGTGGGATGGTAAAATGAATATCATCTTTCAAGCTGAGTAATACTACAGATCATATAAACTGTGACCTTCCTATGAGTCTATTCTACATTTAGTGCCCCAACACAAAACTATACATTACATTATATTACATTACAAAAGTTATTTAGTGTACGCTACTTACAAAAAAATCTGTCCACTGGCGTATTACAGAGTTTAATATTGATGATATATAGCATGTATCACCAAAAAATGGGGAACTATTCGAGATACGATTGTATATTACACACCATGGTTTCATATTATCATACAACAGAAAAATTTGCAACAGCAGTGAAGTGTCTTAAATGCTCTACACTGAATGAATTACTCACTGCAATGAACAAGTACAAGCTACAGAGATCTGTATGCACAATGCAGCTGCAATGACAAAAGACAATAAGCCACTCGGCTAACAAATCAAACATACCCAGGACCAGTTCTCCCAGCTCGCCCAGATCGCTGATTGGCATTTGCCTGCACATTCGCATTCACAACATTATTAGCAGCAATGTTAATCATGACTTCAAGCCAAGACAAAGGTCCTCATTATTAGTTTATTACTGTCACTACGCTAATCGTAAGCAATATTTTTAGCAGCAACATAAAAATCTACTTAAATGCATGATAGTGAAACAACAAAAACTTTACAGGAATTATTTATCTCTGTCATTCTTGGTACATTCAAACAAGGACGAATGAAGACTAAAGCAACAACAAAAGCTCGTGCCATAGACGTCATACAGATGATAGTCATAACTTGACGGCAAAACGTACCTGACTGATAGGGAAGATCTGGAGAGCATCCATGCCGATCTTTGGGTTGAAGAGCTTCAATTTGCAGTAACCGGCATCAATAACAATCTGGATTCCATCAACTGCAAATGCATTAATGCAACAAACACAAATTCAGGGTGGGCAAAAAACTGGACTGTTTTTAAATGTCTGTGAGTCGTGTATATGATGACATAGGAGGCATGCCATATATCAAATTGTTCGGTCTTACTCCAGAACTGAACAGTCTGATATGTGGAACAGCTTTCCCTATCACATATATATATATATATCAGTTGCAAACTTATAAAAACTGTCCGGCCTTATTGGCACACCCTGTACATATAAATACTGAAAATGCTGGTATTGCCAAATCAACGTACTTCCACAATGCATACAAACAATGAAAGTTAATATATCATGTAGAGTGAGATCAGAATGCCCGCAATATTAGCTGCTGTGTCTGCCACTGCAAGTGAATCATGGTCAAACTATTGAAACAAGTAGTAACGTAACCTGTTAGTGAAGTCTCGGCAATATTTGTAGCAACAACGCATTTCCGGACACCACCTGGCGCTTTCTGAAATATCTTTGCTTGTAGATCGCTTGGCAACTGGGAGTAAATCGGCAAAATAGCAAGCTGAGGAGCATCATCGAGCTCACCAAGCCTCTCTGCACAGCAGCAGAACACTGTGACAACTTTCTATCAGTCGATGACAATCTAATGAACATTCACATTGTACAATTACTGAAATGAGTGACTGAGTAGAGTTTAATGCCCCATATGACAATTAATGTGTCACTTCATAGACAAAGCTTTCCCGGCAATCGACTGTGCTGGCACTTACGACTGGACTCAAAAGAGCGAACGCACACAAAAAGGTATCCAAAAGAGAAACAAATTGGCTACAGCTGAAAGACAATACATACACGAAACCAAAGCTTGGGACTAAACCTAAACAGATCCTACTTCACCTTAACTGCTCATGAGTCTGCAGATGATAGGGCACAACTGCAGTACAGAGAACAAAACAAGACACTATGACGTGCAATTATCAAGAACACACGTATAACATGACGCACCTGCAATAAGTTCACACGTGACTTCGATGTCCTCTTGGCCAGGCATGAATATCAGTATGTCTCCTGACAACAGACAGAACAGCACCCTCAGCATCAAGTACACGTTGCAAAAAGCATTTTCTTAGAAAATACACACAATATACCACGTTAATACATCATATTTTAAATTTAGCCAAAAGTGGGTCATTTTAAAGAACTGACCATCAAGCACAGATTCTCAGTTTCCAGTCAGAAACAGCTACCAGTACCGGTATACACAAAACTAATAGAAATGATTAACCCGTAGTATTAGATGCATATTCACAACAAAACTACTGCTAATAATACCACAACTAATACTGACCTTCCATGCCACCAAGATGAACCTGCAATGCCTGCTTCACAGCTGCATCAACGTAGTCGTCAACTGTATTTCGACTGAAAAACACCTCCACGGGGAATGTCCGCCCTGGTATGAAAAAAGCTGGGACGTTGCCAAAAAATACAGCAAACTTATCCGCATCCATAGTGGCCGAGGTGACTATAAGCTTCAGATCTTTGCGCCTTGTTATCACCTGCAACAAGTACAATTCCAAATTTACAAATAACAGTATTTCAACACTACAAAATAAGTGTTAATTTCATATTTATCACAGTTGAAAAATTAATGCTATTATCTGGTTCATTTCAAAATACACATTGGTCAAGAAATCAGAAACTTTAAAGATACATGTAGTATGATGGCATTTTAGAATTTCGTATTATAAAATGGGCAAAAATGAATGCAAATAAAATGCCATAATTTAGAGCATTTTTCAGCCATTATTTCACATCATAAGTTATCAAATAAACATCAAAAGTGATACATAATAAGATTTAATTCCTTACAAATAAAGCCGCTGACCTCTCTGAGAAGTCCAAAGAGCACATCGGTGTTGAGAGATCGTTCATGAGCTTCATCCATGATGACAACACTGTAGTTATCGACATCAGGTTCCCGCAGAGACTCACGCAGCAATATTCCATCTGTCATGTACTTGATCACTGTTTTCTGCAACAACAGTATATCAGCAAACTGAACCAGCTTTCACTGAAAGAACATATCAACTACTTGTTAAAAATGAATGCTGGACTTGCCCAATATGGTCAGATGGTCACTTGTTGACATAAATGAGCTGTGAAGAGCTGTGGTCAACGACACTGATGTAACTGACCACATTATCCAGCAGCCTGGTTTTGATCTCACTACCACACATGGTCTCTGCAGA
>Ga0049105_1000854_pt1 | contig 12071 bp, 9 predicted proteins | sample WorMetvaBAHAMAS1_FD_61260 | JGI IMG/M metagenome (GOLD analysis project Ga0049105, IMG submission 61260) | Worm MetaG Olavius vacuus BAHAMAS.1 | ecosystem: Host-associated > Annelida > Digestive system > Unclassified | place: Germany: Marburg | collected 2013-04-09 | reverse complement strand
GACAGATCTTTCTACCGTTTTGTCACAATCCACGCGTGTGACGGACAGACAGACAGACGGACAGACAGACAGAATTCTCATCGCTAGACCGCGTCTGCATTGCATGCAGCGCGGTAAAAATGGGAAGACACCTGGAACTAAAAATGAACTGAAGTGCTGGGGGTGTGGTGCTTCCCTTGAAACAGCCACCACCGATTTTGGTACCAATCGAAAGCCCATATGCGACTTCCTATTACTATTAGTGATTAATAGTAACATACCTCCTATCTCGCACTGTTTCTAAGTTATGGCCAATTAATGGTCAAATTTTCTCTAGCGACAGGGGAGTACCTCACTTTAACGCCCTCGCTAGGGGTGATCCTCTGCAAATATCCGGATAAACTTTATCTCTCCAGAAACCAGAATGATTGTCCTACCTGATACTGATAACCGCATGATCGTATCTTCATTCGTCTGGACAAAACACCGGAATGTCACGGAAAGACAGATGTACAGACAGAATCCGTAAGGCTAGTACAGCGCTGTAACAATTCCTTAGCCGTCGCCGAAGGAGGCCAACGTCTGACACAAGACTTACCATCAAGCTATCACTACGAGATATGGACGCGGCCGGCGAACGACGCAGCAGTCTGAGAGATGATCAGGCAGACAGACATGTCAATCAGTCGGTACAGACGTATCGGCTCGACTCGGCGACATACGGTTACCACACGCGCAGCGGGACGGCAGTCATCGCACGCACCAGCGAGCTGATAATCACAACTGCAGCAGCAGCAGCCGGGAAACTGACTGAGCAGCCGAGTAGCTATGGCCAGACGCTGCAGCTCCGCATCAGCGCCGTAAGCACCGCCCACTTTCAGACGGCGTGCAGATACCCTATATTTCAGCCTGCTGCAGCTGCTCTCTCAGTCCACAATTCCCTACCAAGATCCACATCCACCATTTTCGTACAGCTGGCGTTAGCTCGAAGATTTGCAAACCTTGACGTGGTAACGCTAGTACATACCGGTAAATAACATACAGCAGCGATGACACGGACACACCACACGTGCGGTTTAAGTCATCTACACGCGGTTACAAGTAGGTCACCAGTTAGAACACAGTTCGACACACTGCATTAGAAACTTCATTCTAGAGCGACTATTCAGCAGTCAATTTCTAACGTACGTAAACTCTAAATCTGCAGTCAATCCGCATTAAGTTCGTGACACAGTTGACCGGCGTGGAAAGATGCTTTTCAGCAATTTCTTTAGAAGACGTTCAGAATGAGTCAATTGTCACCGGCTAATCCAGGTAAACATGAAAACTGACCGTTGTCAGTGCACGTCCGCAATCTCTACAGTCCACAATGTCAGCCGCATGCAGTCGTGATACAGCTGCGGGAGGATCTCAGTCCGCATGTCTGTAGATCCAGCCACCCGCATTCCAGTTCACAACCTCGCCGGCTGCCCATGGCGCGCAGCTAATGAATTATTCACCGCAAGTCTGCGAGTCGCGCCGGCCGCGCAGCACCGCACCGAGACTTCTGGTGCCTTACCGTCCGTCAGCGAGCAGCGCCCCCATCCCCTCCCAACCCAGTATATCATCCAACTCCAGGTCTGAGCGTCCAATTCTTGGCTGACCGTCAAAGACGCACGTGTGATGTGACGAGGGCAGGACTCAACCGTAGACACACGTGGCCGACATCTGCAATGAGCAACGAGCGTCTCTCTCTCTCTGAGTCACGCCATTCACTCATCAACGCCATCTTGCCTCAGCAGTCAGCTGTCATACATCACGGCTGCTTGTTACCTTCCGACAGCTCACACGTGTGAACTCACAGCGCATGCATCAGCTTGACGCGCCGCCCGGCAGCTCGCAGGCATAAAGTAACGGTCGGCGTGCCATAATCACTGACCACACACAGATCAATATTACAGGCCAGTGACCACACAAGATCAGCACGGCCGCTATGATCACCCATGTTTACTTCCTGTTCCAGCCACTCCGTCAAAACACCAGCAAGCCCACTTACCCGTGACAAACAGCAATATTTTACAGAACCAGACTTCATACAAAATCATATTCCGAAATTTCAGTGACCTGTTTCTGGCAAATCCCCGTGACATTCTGATACTGTACATAGGTGCCTGCAAGGTGACGTTGAACAAATAACATGTAAGTTGAGAATGTCAGTACTAATCTCTATTACATTAACATTCTTGGAGCTGATAACCTGACCAATGCAATGGAATATCGTCCGATATCTAGTAGTTCTGTGTCAAACTCTCTACAGCATTTGCACTGCAAATTGCAACTTCCACCATGAACTACATCATCAACTACGGTCCTTTCACGTCTACTGATAAATAAAGAATAAACACTCTGAAACACACACCTGTGGCCAACATAACAGCAGCAGCAATGGCAAACCTGAACGACATAACCACAGACTCACTGCTGTATCTCTCCCAGCTAATAGGTGGAATATCATACTAACAATTAAAGTCAAACTTTTGAATCAGCCCACATTCATTCTCACCACGAAGGTCACACTAGACAAACCTTTCAAAAAGCAGCAGCAGCAGATCTTTAGTGCTCAACCTACAGCACCACAGCAGTGCCACGGCGTTGACAGAGAACCAATAGGGCCTAATTACACAATTTAACAGAAAAGTAGATAAGCTGAAATCAACACATACCAGTGTCCGCACTTGATGTTGACATGTACGAGGATGGTCTCTCTTGCTGAGAACGCGACTCGCTGATATGAACTGTACAGTCGGCCACGATACCCGTATCCGTACTGCTGTTTGACATCAGTGACAGAGGCCTCAGCGTGCTGACTTCGTTGCTGTCGGTTCTTCGTAAAGGATCAATTTCAGAAGCAGAAGAACTCTGCTTGGTACACAGTTCTATGGCTGACAGGGTATCCTCACCAGGTGGATTATCAGCCTGGCCATAGTAGGCCTCAACCTTGGTCACATCAGCTGTTAACAGAGCCGAGCTGGAGTCGAACGAAAGCAGACTAGTATCGAGCAAGTCTATGTCGTCAAGGATTCCAAGACTGCCAGTTGACAATTCAAGATGCTCACCGTTTTCATTCCCTTGGTCAAGCGAAGTTACTCTGGACAGAACATCAGGCACATCTGCCACGGCAGCTCCGCTTGACAAGCTCTCTGAGCGTTCGCCACCTCCTTGTTCCATGTCTGTATTAAATCCACCTTCAACAGAATTATTGGAACTACACTCCAGCAGCACATAAGCAGTACCGACTGCAGCGTCTTCTGGAGCCAGAAATTCAGTTACTACACTTGCGGAAATGACTGGTCCTACATTCAGCAAAGTTTCCGCCTGCGAATGAGATGAACCGATCTCGGAAACTATTTCTGCTGAACAGGACTTCACCACTAAAGCACCGTCGGTAACATATTTTGCAGGTGCCCTCAACTTTGGTACAGTTGTTTCTGCAGAATGGTGAGGCTTTGTGCTGCTGCGTGCTGAGCGACTTCCCGATACAGATCCAGTACCACGAAACAGCCGGCGATGTTTAGCCTCGGCATTCTGATCTGCAGAGGCAGCAACACCTTTACGGGAAGTAAGTTTCACAGAACTGTCCGAGTCCAGTGAAGTCTTAGTTAATAATGAGCTGCGGTTCAAATCTCCTGCAACGCGGTTCAGACCACTAGACGCGGAAGATGGTCGTTTCTGATTGGCAACTGGTCGCTGTAGCTGAGATGCTCTCCGCAGCTGTGTCTGCCTAGATTCATTGCCGCTGTGACACTCACTAGGCACTGTGCCCGCTGAACTGGCTGCCAACCTCCCCACTGTCGCTGTCGCACTGCTTTCACTTACATTACGACTATTACCTACAGTGTTGCTGCTAATTTCCGCTTTCAATCCTGCTGGCTGTACCTGTACGTCTGATGGCTCAGCAGGGCTGCTGACAGCTGCTTCCTTGTTCCTTCTAGCTGCCACTTCACCAGTCTTTGACACTGCGACACTTGCTCCTCCTGAACCAGAACTCTTTGGCGCTGGCAACATCGACCGACGCTTGCCTGTCGCCACCGCGGACGGCTTCATTCCGCCATGATTTGCTGTTCATACGCTCTGCAAACATTTTACACAGCAATAACAGACGCCTTTTAACATCATACGCTTGCCTGCTGTGAAAAACCAACACGTCCTACCTATATATAAGGTGAAAATTGCACTATTTTGGTACTGCAGCCTTGGAGCTTTGGACGGATGTTGTCCCTGAAGCCACCAAGCGTAAGCGCCAAAGGAACTTTGTAGCTACATGATAAATAAGAAAGAAAAGTGATAGGCCTACCATGTCAAGCCTAGAATTACAGAAAATACCATTACCAACAAAAAACAGCCCATGAGGAGTGATGGTCAGCTGATATCTTGAAGTCAGGCAAAAGCTGTCATTCACCTGATATTCATCAGGCTGCAGGTCCCCAAAGCTCTTTCTAGGCCGTCCGACGATGTTTGCAGGCCTTATATTTTACTGCTGTCCTTTCTTTTGTTTACCAGACTTCTGATTTACCAGAATATGCAGCGACCCCGCCGCCAACAGTGTATAAGATGAACGGTCATGGGTCAAAGTACGAAAAATTGGAAAATTTTACGGGGGTGGGAGAGGGTTAAAAATGCAAAATACGGCCTGGATTTTCGACCCCAGTTGCCTTTGAGTCGCCTCATTTCGAAACGGAACAACATATTGCAAATCTAAAACAAACTTGTGGAGCATTGACGATTGGCCTGTATACTGCCCACACTCGGTGCAGTTTGATCCACTCACCTCTGAGAAACTGCAGGGGGTTGGGCTGCAAAATGGTCTTGAAAATGTGTTGAATCATCATAATACTTGTTGGTTTGATGTTTTAGCAAACCTGTAAAGCCGGGGCCACACTAGGGATGCATGCAGCCTGCATACGAGCGGCTCTTCGAGCCCTTTATTGTTTTATTAATAAATAATAAATGATAATAAATAAATCCGCCTCACATTGCTTGATTTGGTAGGCTGGTGCATTATGGACCTCGTGATTAAAGCTGAGGACTGGTGGAACAGGCAGCCTCAAGTGGTAATGCAGTGGTAAGTGCCACCTTTTCTAGCTTAATTTTTTATTTTAGTAAAATAATTCTGAGCCTGTCTGAAAAACAGTTTATTACGTATCTAGAGACGTTTTCGGGAACTTAGCTTTGTTAAACTTATTCATATGTTTGTTAATTTGAAAGCTATACAGCTTTTCTGAGCTATTCTTTATGGATTCAATACTAGTCGGCACCGCGGCGGCCAGCTGCCCAGCTCGTCCACGCCCCCATCGGACAGGAAGACTTGCGCTGTTTAAGTATATAGTAGATTCTTTCTGTTAAATAAACTGAGGCTTTGCTAGTATATCTAGGGTACTTCTGAACATAGGCCTGAATTACTCTATGGCCACTGTCGGTTTGTACAATCAAATAACGAAAAGCCGATGTGATGTGACTCTCAGCTGGCAGGACAGCTATATAAGCAAGATGACCTATAAATCAATTAAACCAGGTCAGACTGACTTGGTTTTCGGTTTGTGATTGTGAGTCCATCAGTAGGTCTGTGCATGCAGGATGACAAGTCTCCACAGTGGTTATAGTTTGTGCCATCCAGGTTAACACACAGACAGACATCTTTTGACTGGGTACACTATTACATCAGCTAGCCAGCTGAGCTAAAACGACTGCCTTGCTGCTTTTAACCTTCTTATCAATAACGTGTATTATGCAATGTATTTGGGGGCAGGGCTGTCAAAAGCGGTTGTAAAAACCCTAAGTTTTAAGGTTTTTCTTACACAAAAAAAACTAAAAGTCCAAATTTTAGGTTTTTTACAATAACCTTAAAAATCCAGATTTTAGACTCACAGTCACAGCAGAAAATTGTTGCCTTCCAGTCTAATTATAGTTGTGTCCGGGGTTGTGTTTATAGCTACGCTATAGTCTGCACATAGCTACAAATGATGTGGCAGGGGAATGGGTGTATCATGTATGATTGATTGAGCAAGGTTTAACGTCCCACCAAACACATTATAGGTCATATCGACCAAACCAACAATGTCAAAGCACTGAAGGAAACCAGTTGGTCTTGCAGATAAGGCTCGAATCTCACCAGCACCACTCCACCATGTTACAATACAACTCTAGGCAACCGCCTCTACGCGCGGTGTAAGGGTCCCAATGTGACAAACCGAATCTGCTGGACCTGTAAGAACTGCTCATATAAGTGTGCTGCTGACTGTGAACATTGCGTCACACAACCAAGCACAGAGCAGCTCTGACATATTCCCCTTTAATCTCCAGACAATCACCATATCATGTGTGAAATATTCTTCGCGAATTTCTGGGTCATATTAATTTTGTGTCCAGTCTTCGTACATTAAAACCCAAAAACCTAAAAACTTTTTCTAAAAAACCTAGTTTTTTTCCAGCCCGGAATTTGGGGTCAACGGCCATCAGTGGCAAAAGTTGGCGCCAATCTGTACCTCTGTGGCGTAATGAAACACTACAGTCTACACGGAGCAAGTAACATCACAACGATTTCCATCAGAGGCCACAAAGGTAGCCCCATACTCGTATACAAGGGCATAGGCGCCAGAGCGAATCCGGGTTTTCAGGCAGTCAGGACAGGCATAGAGGGTCCGCCTGTATCCTCTAAGCAAAGCAGTGGTCGCACACACACTACTCAACACCGCACACACTGTGGGTTCTGACTGCGGCTACAATCCTGGCTGATGCCACAGTCACCCCAGCGTCTCCGAAATGACCTAAAATGTGTCTGAGTGGAACGTTAAACCTTGCTCAATCCAATCCAATCAGGCAGTCAGCCCGCAGGTGATATCAGTCACAAACCCGGGGTCACAGCTTGCCATGCCCCACTGAAAACAGAAGTCACGGTTACGCAACCCTGGCGCTACGGCGCAGCCTGTGATATATTGCCGTCGCTTTCACATGGCCAATGACAGATCGTATTTTACGCAGCGCACTAAATCGACAAAATCAATATAACAAAAGAAGAAGAAGAATTTACTAAGCCACGTATCAAACTGACATGACCGAGAATACAACCAACAATGCTACAGCAATTTTTAACGAGTTGGTCGCCTCTGAACTAATGACAGCTAGAAAGTTTATACGTTCTTTAGTAGTCCTGTGTGCTAAACTTCAGAAACCAGCAATACAGCCCGCTGATCTGTCCAAAACTCTGAACCAGTCAGAAACATAAGCTGTAACGTAAGCGCTCAAGGAACATCGGTCCACACTGCACCAGCCTACTTAAGTACCAGCAATAAAAACACAACAGCAGGGCAGATGCTAGTTCTCACGGCAAACCGTCCTTGTCAGTGCAGGGCTGCCGGGCGCCCTATTATACAGCTTGGAGGTAAACAGCCCGCCAGGCTGGGGACTCCTCCTGGGAGACAAGGACGTACCGCAACCCAATAGGCCCACACACACACAGGCAGCCTTCAAGCAGCTAGCTGTTTAGTACCAACTGCCAACGGAGCCGTCAGAGCATTTACATCACTCGCAGTCGCAGACCGACACAAAACCAAATTGATACATAAACAAGCAGTGTTATTCAAGTTATCTGCAACTGTAATAGTATCTGAAACCAAATAACTGACAAGTAATTCAGTTAACTGAAACTATCAAATGACCACACTCACCACAGCAACTATTAATCACACACTCACAATGCGGATTTTATCCAGTGTATATATTTTGTTATGTGTTACCTCCGCCAAGTAGGTGCTGTAATATCCGACGTTCATCCGTTTGTTTGTCTATCAGTACTATCAGTAGCAGCAAAGTCTGTCCGTTAGCAACTTCAGTACTTCACACAAACAAAACTGCTAATCGGATCTTATGAACATTTTGCCAGAGATGTGTCTGTGGATAGGAAGACCACATTAAATTCTGGAAGACATCCAGCTCCGGACTCCGGGTGCGGACTGGATTCACCTCGGCAGAGGTCTGATTAGAACTTATTAGATTTTGAGGTCAAAAGGTCAAAAGCCTCAAGGTCACATACATACTGCACTTTTCCAGCGGAGGCAAAGCAATCGACGATTTGCCGTCAAAGACCGTCTAATCTAGTCTTCTTTTTTTTCTCTCTGCTCACATTTGTGGTAAACAAAAGTTCACACATAACTACACTGTGACAGTGACTGTGTCCCGTAAAAAGTAGACCACAGTTTGCCATGTGCACATCATCGACACAAATGGCATTGGTCTCGTTCATATTTGTCAGAATCCATGCAAAGAGTCACACCACAGCTAGTTGGGTGCCCACTGCCCAGCCTATGTCAGGAAGTCTTAAGCTGTGCTGCAGCCCTATTTTGACACCCAGACACAGGAGGCCAAGTGGGTGCTCCATCAAAAGTATATAAGAGGTTTGGTCCTAACCCTAAACCTAAACTTGAAATATTCACTCAGACCTTTCAGACAAGCACTCAAGACATCCTTCGTTCAATTTTTTATAGGGGAGGGGGGCAAAGTCCACGATTTGGCCTTGATTTTCAACCTGTCAACTTTGAGGCACTCTGCTTTCGAAACAAAACAACATATCTGAACTATAAAAAATAGGTTGGGAGTGCTATGATTGGTCCATGTTCTCCCCAAATTTGGTATTGATTGCTCCCCAACTTTAAAAACTAGGCTGCACAAAATTGCCACCTGACAAGAGGGTGGGAAAAAGTGTATGGAATCATCAACAACTCAGCAACGATGCATTACAGATCCACGATGACCGATGACAGTTGACACTGTGATTAAAACTAAAAACAACAGGCAAGATGGACATAATGAGGTGCGGCAACGTGCTTTTAAAAGTACTATGGCCACTGTAAGCACAGGCCTGTAGCAGACGACAAGTTTATTATCTATGAAAACAAGTAGATCAGCTATCACAGACGAACCGCGCTGCAGCGGGGGTAAGCTTTGGCAAAAATATATATGCAAAAAGTGTGCATCTAACATCGCTCTGTCCTACGGTGCAAAAGACATTTCAAAATGCTGAACCATTTAGGCGTGTGCATCAATTATCGCCAATGTTTGACCCAAAATTTCAGGTAGAAGGGGTCGCCCTCACCAACCATTCTTCGTGTCGGCAAAACCAGGATAAACATTCTTTCATGTGGTATAATAATCTGGGCAGAACTTTCTTTCATTTTGTCACAATCCACGTGTTTGACAGACAGCTTTCTCATGGCTAGACCGTGTTGCATGCAATGCATGCAGTGCAGTAAAAATGAACCTAGAATTGCAGTCTTTTTTATCCATGAGAAAAATGAGCCTAGAATTACAGAACTACCGTACCAATACCAACAAGCAGCCCATGAGCAGTGACGCTCAGCTGACATCTGGTTAACTTTTCATGGAGAAACATTTGGGGGAATGTCTGAGGCAGGAATTTGTCTTGGGGAATGACAGGATGGTTTTCAGATATACAAATATATCAAGGGATCATTTTACATGTGGAAGGGAAATTTTGTGATTAATTTTTTACATGATATATTTCCTGGTAATATCTGGTGAGGAAATGTCTGGGGGTTTGTCTGGAGGAAATTTTCCAGGGAATAGGTTAATTTTTCACTGGGGAAATTGTAGTGGGGAATGTCCAATGGGAACTGTATGGGGTAGGTATCTGGATCCCTGTGAAAATCACAAGTCTACAACCAGCAGTAATGATTTTGAGTCACCCGCTGTTATTATGACTTGAGTCACAACGGTTAACATACACACATACAGATTTTGACCGGTTACATACGATCAGTTCGGTGCCAGTGCAGCTAAGAATTGCAACTTCCGATACCTCAAGCAAGTAAGCATACGTGGAATGAAAAGGTGATGCTGAAACATCACCAAAATACTATAATATTGCTAGCAGCACAGCCCAAGAACAAACATTAGGAACAGGCAGTGTAGGATGTACACACAACCAGAACCAACATTTTGACCTTGCACTGGGTCACATCATGCCCACAATTTTAGATGCACATGTCACATGCAAACTGCCTGCTACAGTACACAGAAGAATGCCCACTCTTTTTCAGCAATGACTTTCCATGACTTTTCCATGACCAAAAAAAAATCAAAATCAATGACATATCGACAGAGCATATTTTTCCAAATAAACTATATATGACTTATAAATGCATAACAGAATTAGTAGTGACAGCTGCAGCTGCTTGTCATACTATTGTCAAGAAGTTAAAACCACTGGTGTATTTACACATATTTCACAACAGTCTGGCCAACACGACTTCATTCACTGTTCTTGAGCTTACAGGAACAGAATTTATCAGTGCAGTTATAAAAATTCCATGACATTATCATCGTTTTCCAGGACATTCCATGACCTCTGCTGTTTTACATGACTTTCCAGGAATGGAAAATGGTTCTCCAAAATTCCACGACTTTCCAGGACCAGTGGGCACCCTGTGTGTACATTGTGAATTGATGTCAAAACTTGTCTTAATTTTGTGTATTTCATCAGTTCAGCAACCTCAGTTGATTAGTTTCATGTCGCATCATTTCATACTGACTGGCATGTCAATATCTCTGACCATTAAATCCTTAATGCTAAATGTCACGACTGGAGTGTCTCTGTGTTGGACATGCTCACTGCTTACGTGACGTACATAAACTACGTATATTTGTCGCATGTGAGTTGCATCTTTCTACCATCAGTTAATTTTCTGCACTATATGCATGGGCTGAGTTTGTTTATGTTGCATCAAATTCCAAATATTTCTGCACCGTGCTCAAAAATGCAAAGTGACCTTTTTCATCAAAAATTTGAACAATAATATGCGATAACTTCGCAATGGTATGCGATAGGATGTCCGTTAGGGAAAGTCTTCCGAATCGGTACAGTGCACTATAACTGGCCCATGTCTGCGCATGCATCACAGGCCTTCAGCATAACACACTGTACCGATTCGGAAGATTTGCCATCCGTTAGTACTTAGTATTAATCAGTAGTAATAGGAAGTCGCATAAGGGCTTTTGATTGGTACCGACATCAGTGACCTTGAACGGTGTAATAGTCCTTATTTTGTATTAATTCACCAAATTTGATAGCTTTGCATGCCGATTACGTCACAGTGGTCGAAGATAGACCTATAATGTCTGCAGAATATCGCCTTCCACTTTTGGCCATAACTGACCCACCCTGCAGCGTGCTCTCTGCAATAGATGAGCTACTTGTAAATCTCAAATATAGGGAATAGGTGGAATACTGGAAAGTCTTTCGAATCGGTACAGTGCGCTATAACTGGCCAATGTCTGCGCATGCGTCACAGGCCTTCAGCATAGCGCACTGTACCGATTCAGAAGATTTGCCGGAATATTTGCTTTACTGTCTGTGAAGAACATGTCTTCAATACAGCCCGTCAACTGCACGGCCACTTCGAGTATTCAGGCATCCTCAGGCATCATTTGTAATGAATAAGCTTTTATCGATTCATTTCAAAGTTGCAAATTACGGTAAGTGCTGTATATCACCTGTGTATCTGTTGTCTGTGGGTACGTTTACAGTTATGGCAAGCTTGTGACGTGGTTCGGGTTTGGGTTACATGTGGACAAAATATCGTCTTCGTACATGCTACTCGCATAATACTCCAATAGAGCGATTGTAAGGTGTGGAACTGCATAACGTCAGTGGAATTGCAGTCAACACGGAAACGGAAAGTCTTCCGAATTGGTACAGTGCGCTATAACTGGCCCATGTCTGCACATGCATCACAGGCCTTCAGCATAGCGCACTGTACCGATTCGGAAGATTTGCCGTCAACACCTTACTAGTACTGATAGGGTAGGTTACATGTAGTTGTAGCATGGTTCGGATTTGTGTTGGGTAAGGTTAAGCATCAGTTTTATGGTTATGGTCAAGGTTGTGGTTAAACTGACACCTATCCTCGCAAGGTGTTACGTTCACGGAACGCAATCCACTGTTTACGCTACGCACCGTGAAAATTTGCACGCAACGCAACCCAAAGTCCAACACTAAACTTAACCCTACCTTAAAAACCGTAAAACTAATGTTAATGCTA
>Ga0049105_1000853_pt1 | contig 12072 bp, 6 predicted proteins | sample WorMetvaBAHAMAS1_FD_61260 | JGI IMG/M metagenome (GOLD analysis project Ga0049105, IMG submission 61260) | Worm MetaG Olavius vacuus BAHAMAS.1 | ecosystem: Host-associated > Annelida > Digestive system > Unclassified | place: Germany: Marburg | collected 2013-04-09 | reverse complement strand
ACAGCTATGGTTAGCGGGGTTTTGCGCCTTCTAATCTGGCTGCATGCCAAGTTTCAGAATCCCGCCGTATGGGCTTGTCCCTCTGTGTGTTCGGGTTGTGGCCATTCTCCCCCTTTACACAGACATATTATTAAAGGTGTCCTATAGGGGGCATCTGTCCACTCCGGGGCCGGGGACACTTGTGAGGGGGAGAGCGTTTGTCCGGACACCGTGTAGACTGTAGAATAAGTAAGTAAGTAAGTAAGTAAGAGTTTAATACATATGACAGTACAGTTTTGTGTACAATAAAGAATCGAGTAAAAAGGATTTTTTTCTGTGGCGGGGAGGTTTGCGTTTTCGAAAAGGAATTCTCGGTGGCCGATTCGAGAAAAGAGACAAGACAAGACAAGCCCGTCTAATTATAGCTCCATGAAGACAACCAACTAGAGACGGACGAGTCACGAGCACGAGAGTGCTGACGTTAATTAATTGCTTACTTTAGTTACTTACGCATTTTGTTACCATAGTAACTGTTTAGCCGCTTCCGATTCGTATTCGTTTATTTTATTAATAATTGTTTTTCTCTCATTTTAGTTTCGCTGTATTTGATTGCGTATGTATGTGTTATACAACAATTGTCGTATGCTTGCGTGCTCAACGGCTGGATTTGTTTCCATAGTGCAGAAGCCGGCTCTTAGTCGGTTTTCGAACGCACACGGCACAATGCACTTTCATTTCGTAAATTCGTATAAAGCTAATAAATTATGCGCTAGTACTGAACACCGCAATATGGGCCACAAGGCGGGACTAGTCCATTTTCGCACCTCAGTCACCCTACGAAGGATTAGGGTTAGGGTTAGAGTAGGGTTAGAGGCTACGGGTAAAATGCGGATCTGCGGATTGAACAACATGTAAAATGCGGATCCGAATGCTGATGAAAATCCGCATTTTACCCACTGGCGCGCGTAGCGTATTGAGCATTAACAAATCACGCCAGTGTGACATTGCGTTCTTGAAAGAATGTAATCTGTTTTAACCTACTAGCTGTTTGTCTATATTAGTTTTTTTACCATTTGATGGCGAATAAAGATTGTCATGGTGTTGACTTATCACTTAATTAAAGACGTCAAGAATTTGCATCAAGACGGCGGCTGCAAAAGTAGGATACGGTAATAAGTGAGCAGTTATCAAACCTACACCTTTTAGCGCTACGCGTATAGACTATAGGTCTACTCGTCCGTAAGAGACAACACTTAGATTATAGATCTGCCGGACACTAAGCAGTTAACACGAGTGTCTACACCTTACCATTAATCAAAGCGTCTGATTAACGCGTCGACGTTCGCGTCGCGAGACGACGCACGTGCGCCTGCGGCCGCGGTAGTGGTAGGCCTAGTGATTACGCAATAGTGACGAGTGATCGTTACTCTGCTCTGCAACATGGCTGCTTAGATTGCTGCTCACCAGCCGCTGTCACCGGCCTCGTCCGTTTGATGTCGAGAATTCAGCACTACTCACTGCTCCATTTACTATGGGATGTTCAGGCCTACTGCAGCCGTAGACCAGGTTAGGTTATATATAGTGCCACGCTCGTCAGTTGTCTTACACTTCGCGACGTCTGCAATAGCCTACACTAGATGTAAAGATGGCGAATGATAGCATTTTCACGCTATTCGACACCGCTAGCGTATCTTGCACGCTTATGGAGATACTGAGAATTACCACTCTTGGGCTACTTACTGAAATCTTTTTTTGCTATAGCTTCGGGTGTGCAGTTTTGGGAAATAGGCTTAACGTCACAAGTCATCAAAATCATTATGAGCATGAACGAATGACAAAGGTAAGGGCTGACAAAGGGCACACAAAGAGCTCATTGCAGTCTGCAGTGGTTGGCTAAAAAATCCGCATGTGCATGCGCATTTTACCAGTTAGATCCGCAGAAAAAATCCGCAGTGACCGTCCACATTTTACACGTTGTTCAATCCGCAGATCCGCATTTTACTGGAAGCCAGGGTTAGAGTTAAGGTTAAGGTTAGTTAGGGTTAAGAGTTAGGGTTAGGGTTAGGGTTAACAGATTGAGGACAGAGCCAGTGCCAAGGCTATCTAGTCTTTTGCATTTGGCATGAGATTACGGTGCTTTAGGCCTTAAACAGCATCTTTTGAGGGTTATTATTTTTTCCTGGCGCACACTACATCTACTATTTTTACCGTCTGCACGATGATATCACTAGAAGTTCTGCCATCAGCTTACATCTGACATTTGATTTAGGATTTGCCCACTACAAGTATCCGTACAGCGCTGTGAATGGCCGCCAGTAATGACTGGGAGAGATTCAAACAAACTTGCTAATGACCGTTTGACTGCACCCACTCTTTCATCCAGTCACCTGTTCAGGCATGCATCAGAGTATAATGCAGCGGCAGCCAGCACTCAGTCAGTATCGCAACTTCCCATGCTTCCAATAATCATTTAAAGCATTAGCTGTGGCGAGCTGACAGAACAGCTGACGCGTTTGTATGTAATTTTGTGATCTGCCAGTGTGTGGCAGTTGTTAAAGGTCGACTCTTGAGTCTTGATTGCACTAGCACTGTAAAACTTCCAACCATAGTGAAAATTACTTTGTACTTTAACACCAGCTGATCATGGCATACGAGAGAGGTGAGTAATTAATCCAAAAGCCGATGAGTTGAGGAAGTAGACTATTGCATCAAAGTGAAATTAGGTCTGTGAGTGAACAGAGTTTAAGGGGCATGTAGACTAACCTAGAAATAATGAAAATTAAAAGTGTTTCAGCAGCTAAAAGTTGCATAACTCTTGCAGAACTTACAAGTAACCACAGCATAAGCTGCATGAGCTTTATTATACCAGCACTCCAGCAGGCATAGAAGCTGAGGAGGTTGGATGGGGCGCAGAGGTGGCATAATGCTCATGCCAATTGAAAGGCTTGCTCTCTAACCATCAGCGAATGACAGCGATAGAGTCAGTGTATTCCATTTGTTGACCACCATGTATGATGTTACTAAAAGAATATTTCCAGACATCCAAGCAAACCTTGCCAAATTAGAAATGTGCAGAAGTCTAACAGTCCTGTTAAAATTTTTGGAAGTGAGTAGTGAGTGACACGAAGGTCACATATTTTGTCAGCCGTCTGTGAAGATTTGCATTTGTGCTTCAATTAGTAATCTTACAGTCCAGCTGCCGCTGTTCCGGCATCGAATCAGTGACTCCACTAATATGTTCCGTCCGGAAGCGAACCGAACCGAACCAGACACAGGATATTCACATTTGTTAGCTTGCTCTTCAGTAACTTGAAATTGAAAGTAACGAATAAAATACACACACACGCACACATTGAATTTGGTAATGCAAACTATGTCTTCTAAATGTTAACTTTTGTACGATCGAATAGGCAGCCTACTTCCAAAAGTACTTACTTGTTTGCATAGTACTTACTCGTTTGCCATTACACCATAGGTTGCGTTAGCATACTTTCAGGTAAACGGAAGTTATGCAAGTGTTTATACACCTTGCGAAGTAAACAACATTGATCGCTTGAATCGGTAACAGTATAACTGTAGTATATGCTAAATATCTAGCGAAAATGCTTCGCATGGTCTGGCTCCGGAACAAAAAATGTTCTGAGACCGGACCGAAGCGATGTTGTTCCAGCCCAGCACAGTACCTGTTCCAGTACTATCTCTAGCTTAAATATATTCAGCCATTTTATGTATGGTTTCACAAACTTTTACGATTAGTTGTAATTGTTGCACTTGTTTAGATTATCAATGGATGGAGTTGATGCAGCCTGTGATATCACTAATGTGGCCACAACTGATGAAGATTCATCTCACTATCTCGAAGATCCTGAGCTGTTTGTCGACATTTTGCCACAGCCGTTTCGGCGCATCAACAGAATATTAAGCTTGATCATCGACAGTGCGTTGGAAATTATAGAAGCTCGCGAAGCTAAACTCATTCATGATGCTGGTCGAAGAAAAGCACCAAAGTACGATTCTGCAAACATACTTGAGGTGCTGTTACATATTACTGTGTTTAAAATAAGTTTTTTTGTTTATGCACGAAAATACAGTATAGGCTTGAAACTATACGCGTGCGTTGCAACAGTGTTGACTGTTGAGACAGGTAAACGAACGACGGGGCTACTGGTATTGGCACCGATACTCAAATAAGTATCGGCCGATACCGATACCCACCAATGCTGGCGAGTATCGCTCGATACCCGATACCGGTATCGGACTAACCCTAACGATCACTTGTTTCTTTTTATACATTCACCAGATATTGTCACGTATTTACCAGTGTCCGCTTACAATAATCAGTGATTGTTAATAAAAAATATGTGATGAATTATCTTATTTTTGCTGCACTGATTGCAATCACGTGATGCTATTTTTTGGCACCAGGAGCTTGGTGATGTGTTGTCCATTGTCGCAAGTCCTGACGGCAAGTTCGTGTTTGCAAGCAACTCGGACGGCCATCTTTACTGCATAGAGGCATCGACTCGTGCTGTTGTTGCTGAGTGGAAGCCTGAAGATGCTGCTGGCACTGGTAGTCAGGAACCAGCTATACTCACATTACTGAGTGCCAATTTCTTCTCAGATGATGCATACTTAATTACAGCGATCGATAATTTGGGTAACTTTCAATTTCATGCAGTTTTTGTTTGGATTAACATATGTATTTTCAAGGTTGATGCTGACGATAGGGTTATTTGCGGCTGTAATGCAATGATTATTTGTGGCTGATGTTTGTCACGAGACATGTGAGACTGATCTCGTGCTTTTCTGCAAAAACTTAACCACATACCTACACAGGATAGCTGTTGAACATACGATTAAGTATGTTGCCAAGCGAAATACAGGTGACATCTCACAACCAGTCTACTTTAATATTATCTGCGTAAGATGTCAATGAACGAAACAGCTTTCACTAGACATAAAAGAAGTAATTATCTCACAACTGAGAGTTGCTGTCCTGCTTTGAACGTGCAGTTAATGATCAGCAGACAAACAGGTGACATGTGCCAGCACTGCAGACTGGCTGTCGAAACTGAGAAACATGTTATTTTATAATGTCTAGTCATTAAACAAACATTTGCCAGAAGACGTTGACAGCTACAAATGAGTGCTGTTTTAGAGGAATCGTCCAACTATTGAAGGGGAGTGGGTTACATCTCACCGCTGCTGTAGCTTCAGCTGCATGCCCACAGAAAAAAAGAAGACCTTGCAGATGGCACAAAACTCACTGTTGCCTTAAACCAGTGGTGATTGATTTAACATTAAGCCAAGGATTAGTGCACCCGACTGTCTGATGTTGAAAGTGTACTTGAACATTTCAGTATTTCTGGCAGTAATTACGTGTACTGTACTGCACTGTGTCCGAGTTCCGTTGGCCGGGGAGGTCTGTGAATGACCTCTAACATGTGTGTTTAGGAGCTGTGAAGCTGTTTATTCACATTGTCAGCATCATTGTGTTGGCACAGACGCTCGGTGACATGGTGTGTATTCGTATTGTTCATTTTCCAGTATTTTATTACATATAATAGTTTTAGTCGTGTCTGTCTGTGTATCTGTAATATGATAACTTTTGAAAGCCTTGACCGAGGAAGTTCATTTTTGCACATCTACTACACCTTGATGGGATACGGGTCAAGTTCGTATATGAAAGTCATCGCGTCAAGGTCAAGGTTAGAATGTTGGTGTGATTCCACCACACCTACGCTAAAGTGAGAGCATGACTACAACTGCCAGGACAGCTAGCTCATTAATTCACTAAGAGTTGTTGAGCTCCATGGCGATGGGATATTCCTTGCATCGTATCTGTGACGGATTATACAGACACGGAAAGCCCCAAGACTAGACGTGACAGAATTATCATCATCATCATCATCATCGTTTGTTACGCCAGAAGGCAGCACATAAAATACAGAAAACAGAATACGCCGATTCGTATAAGTACCAGAAATGTTATGCAAAATTATGTAGTGAAGTATGTAAATAAATCAAGTCTGGAATGATGTCTGGCAGGACGATGTAGCTGCTCGTAAGTTAGCAGTCAACGGTGTGGAGATGAGCGGGTGTGCCGACTGTATTGGAGTCGTTACTCAGAACGTCTCAGATTCAACTGTGCACACAGGTGACTGCCACTTTGTGGATCATTTGCTTGTACTTCTTGTTTGTATGCACTGTAAGTATTTGTTTTATTCATTAGTAATCTCAGTTCTCAGAATAATGCAGCCAATGTAACTCGGGCTCGATTTGATGCCACGGTCAGTCACCGAAGTTTAATCCCAGCTGGAACGATCGGAAAACTGGAAAGAATGCAGAATCTACTGACTTTTCCTGCCACTTTAACTGTTCCAAATGAAGCCAGGTAACTAATTACAGGTGGAGACAGGTATAAGATACTGACATCTAAATTAAAAACAGGATGTACAAAGCAGCAGTACATTTGACACGTGCCTATGAAACTGGTGGAATAGTTCTTACAGAACATTGCATACTGTTTACAACCAGCTCGCATTAATTGTAATTGTTAGGACTTCTGACTTGTGTTTAAGAGGTCAGAGATTTGACTTCCACTGCGACATATGTCTCTGTATGAACAACTTGCCCGAGGTCATATAATTTCGTGCTGACTAAAGGGCAGTGGTAGCCTGTAGCTGGAAATGTAACTAGACAGGCCTTGCATCACAGACTAAGGTCAAGCTAGTGGCTCAGTGGTCTACGAAAGGGAGATTTTGGTAAAGCTTGTGCCAAGAAGGAACATGGCACGCTTTTCATTACCCATTATCAGCTTGATGTTCCGTCCTTCCACCTGCCAACTGTTGGCAGTCGTGTCTTTCCGATTGCTGGTGCTAAGGTCTGGAACAGCTTACCAGATGATGTCACCTGTCAACCTTCCAGCACCATTTGAAGACATACTTATTCCGCTGCTGTTACCACACTTGAACACTCTTATTCTGCTGTACTTTCTCTGACTATAGTGGTCCTTGTGGTGGCGTTGCTGCTTAGGCCACTCTAAAAATACCTGTGATGATGATGATGATATTGTCCCGACATTATTTTGTACATTCTGTATCATGTAGCGACTAAGGAAATGCTAGGTCTGAAAATGGCAGGACTTTTATGGTCTGGAAAGACTGCTGGAAAGCCACAGATTAGAAGAGAACGAATAGCAGCAGAGAGGAAGACACTGCACACACTAGTTGTTTCATGTTTGCTGAACTCACATGGACAGTCAGTGGCGGCGCCACCGCAGCAAAGGATCCAGGTCATTTCGAGGTCAGAACATCCTCGAGCCAGGTCACCTGGATGCACTTTTTTAGTCGTTGCCCGCAAAACACAAAGGCCGCCAATGCAGCTGAGATTTTTTTTACTGTCAAAATAAAACAAATAAAGCGGTCAGCGGTCAGATATGGTAAAATTTTTATTTTCTGTTTGCACTATTACTGAAGCAAAGCAAAGCAATATGCAGGGCGGTGGATCGTCCAGCCCGGTCATTTGACCTAGCACACCTTGGTGTAGCGCCTCCACTGTGGACAGTGAGACCTGTGTCTGTATTGAGTGTGTTTCTGTTCAAGTGTTGCGTGACTGATGTTCTTTTCAGAGTCTCTGCCGCCGCCTGTTGATGATGTCTGGCTGGAAGTTTATCGACTGCCGAAAGAAGTGTGGCTGAAAGAGCTGGAACCGCTGCAGCAGATGTTGGAACAGTCTACGTCACCAGACGTTGAAGAAGAGTCGTCTTCGGTGAGTGTCGTCTTTGTTTCATCTTGTGAGCTTTACCAGCGTTATTATGCATATATGTGGTTTTGTAGAGGTACATAAGTAAGTAAGTAAGTAAGTACATTACACTCTTATAACATATGTTATGTTCTCAGAGGATCAGAAGTAGGCATCTGCAAAGAGATGAGATTTTAACCCATCTCTAAACTATCTGCGACTAATCAGTGTCGAGCGCAGGTGTGCCGGAAGAGAGTTCCAAACGGTCGGTGCAGCAACTGGAAAACTCCGTCGGCCGAGCTCAGTTCTGGTGTGAGGAACCAGCATGTCGTGCTTGCTGTCATGCTACTTACGTGAGTCGTGACTCGTGGCCATCGGTGATGCACTTCCAGCTGCCTGAAATTGTGTGAACAGTCTTTGTGTCATACTGATGTAGAAACAGTTTGATTTCACCGTCAGTAGTTGATTTCACCGTCAATAACGTACAGTTGTGACATACTTTGGTTGAAAACATGCAGGATTTCTGTTATGCACACACACACCAAACACTCGACTTGGCGACAGGAGTTTTTCGGTTGCGGGTCAGAAAATTTGGAACAGTCAACTCGCCTCACTGCGGCATGGCAACCTGACATTGAATTTGGACATTTTAAATGACTTTTAAAGGCATTTCTGTTTGGCGAGATTGTTGCACATTAGTGACACTTGATTTCAATGCACTGTGTATAAGTTGATTTACTTACTTACTTACACATACAACTGAATTTGTGGCGATCTTTAAAATCATTTTGCGTGATTTTCTGGGTTTGTCAATCGTCTGCAAGGCTCTCAAGCTTGGGTGGTATTTCTACAGTCCTGATGCTGTTCTTGGTGCTCAACTGACAGTGTTGAAGCACTGAAGAAAAATTGGAAGTTAACTTGCTGTTATGTATGGATGTGTTTTAGCCGTCTGTTCCCACGGTCAAGTTCTCACCGTTGTCCTTTGTTCTTAGGCTGCGAGCACCTTCCAAACCTTCTGGTGAGAGCATTAGTTAACTCTTTCGGTGCTGAATAAAATTTTTTATTTTGTTCCCAGTGCTGAATATGTATACAGGCCTTTGCTGCATAACGCTACGAATGAGTGTTGACTTTTATCGACATATACCTAGGTAACAGCACTCGACCCCTGAACGTCGACTTCAGCACCCGACCCCTTATGTCGACTTTTATTGACATCAGCACTCAAAGAGTTAACATTAACATTTATATTAAATAATGTAAATGTTCAGAAATGCTCATATTAGCTTGGGCAGCACAAGTGAATGATGGTAGTTATAAAGAGTGGGGTTGTGTATAAAATATTTTATGATCGGAATACTCAAAAACAGTATGAAGTCTGCGTATTTTTCGTTGGAAGTGCAGTCTTCATGTTTATATGCTGTATCTGTGTCATTATGCTGTTTAGTTAGTATCATACTGGCGCCTCGGAGTATATCAGTCCACTCTTTTGTAGATTTATGATCTTAGAATAATTCGCCGAATTTGTACACGATAAAGCACTTGTTGATCCAGTTCAGTATTATGTAAGAAGCAGGCATGGCTTATTGTTTAAGATGATGAACTTATGAGCAGGTGCTTGAGTTCGAATTCTACTCTTGTGGTCACCGATACAAATTGTTGGTAGTATCAGGAGATGAAATTGCTTACATGCCTCAGAAAAAGTCCTAATTTTTGTGTCCAATGTCCAAACCCTAAAACAGGGCAGTGCGTGGTGGTGACCTTAAAAAAGTAAGTAAGTAAGTGCATTTGTGTTTGTGGCCTAAACTATCATGGAAGTGCCATGATAATGTTTCTTTAGCTGTGGAGAATAGCATGGACTTAAGGAGCAAATATAACTTAAGTCAGTGTCTGTGATGGGTCACATACAGTCGGCAGCAGCGAGTTCCACAAGGTTGGACCATGAACAAGGAACTTTGTAAGTTCGAGGATGTTACTTTGATTTAGGAATGATATGGAGCAGCCCTCATCAAGCACTGAAGTCTGTTGAATCCAGCATGCAGGAGCACGTCATCGGCACCGGACTCAATCATCTCGTCTCGAAGCAACATCTGGAACTGCGCACGAGTGCCTTTGAGTACTTCCATCGTCAGCACACCGCACTGCTCCACTCCAGCAGTGTCGATGCTCTCATTCCACAGTCGTCCACTCCGTATGTGCCTCACTAACTTATATGTGCCATGTCTATCACTTCTGTTTAATACATTTTGTGATGGTCCTGGTCGGCCACAAAACGTGAAACTCCACTGTCTGCTTGATGCACATGCTATTAGCTGGTTGCCTAATTTATGCACGGGCACTCCTAGAATATGTAATTTTTATTGTGTGGGTGCGTTCTGCTGTTTGTCATCGTGTATTTCGGAACCTTCTTGCCTTTAATGCCGAGCAGTACTTGACTCAAATTTTACAGGAGGTTAAAGGTAAGGTAAAGGTAAACGTGGATTTGTATAGCGCCTTCTCGTGATCACACCTCTAAGGCGCTCAGGTATGGAACACGTTCTCAAGGGATCTCATAGTTTTACCTGCACACCCCGCATACATCCGTTAATGGAATGAACCATACCTGCCTTTGCCTTCCCAGCCGAAACTGGTACTCATTTACCGACCCCGGAGGGATGGAAGGCTGACTTGGCCTTGGTTAACACCGATGGGAGTGATCGACTGATGTAAACTGCATTGAGTGAATAGACTATGTCATCTGATAGCAACAGCTACTGACTGGTTAGAAGTTTTTGGTGTTGTGACACTGTTGGTTGGTTGAGTTTCAGTCATCCAGCAAGCTGTTTTCCTTCAGCTCACACCATGCCAGTCCTTTTAGTTCCTGTCATACAGTGTCATTCCATTTTTAGCATGCATCTGACTGAGTTATATATCACGCTGTTGCTATGGCAGATCTGTCTGTCCATCCGTCACATTTCATTGTTTTGTCCAGATGAATGAAGATACGATCATGTGGTCTTCAGTATCGGGTCGGAGGTCATTCTAGCTTCTGAAGAGGTAAAGTTTATCCGGATATTTGCAAGGGATAACAGGCTGACATGTACGGCCAATGCCTGCGTCCATCAGTTTTATCGCTTCCGCTTGTTTTTGTACAGTGATTGTTGCTGTCGTTTTCAGTTGGGAAATTGTTGCAAAAGAATTGTAATTCAGTTGAGTTTAATGTTCGAAATTTGTCGAAACTGCAAGCTTTCGTACAATGAGACCACGATAGAGCGATGTTAGATACAAGCTTTCTTTGCTAAGCTTCTTGTTTTATGGTGCTGTAGGCTTTTTCTGTCCTGATAAATACAACTATTTCAGCTGGTCTTTGTGGAACAAATGGCAAGTCCATTTAAACTTGACTGAATGTGTGTATATTGCATGTGTTCGAGGTAACGAGGTAACTTATAAGCACCTTAGTAAAAATTATGTGAAATTGAACTGTTATTTATTCAGTATGACATGTAACTGATCGCATTATTTCGTGGCTGTAAGTGTGTTATTTTAACTGAAGTTGTGTTAATAATAAATACGGCCTAGTTGTTACATAGCTCCAGCGCATGTGATTTAGTAAATTTCGTTCTCACGTTTAAAGTCTAAATTTGTAATTTATTTGAAGTGTTGCTCGTGATTATGTCTGTAGAATATGAAATGAAATTTGCATGTGACGAGAGAAGCATTGTAAAGTTGGTTGTGTTTAGGCGGCCGACATTTCACCTGTTGACACCTTGCCGGCTGATTCCACAGCAGCCAGACTCGTCTGTAGGTGAGTGATGTGTCTTCAGCAAAATGTTACTTCAGTAAAGTTGTTCACTGCGTGATGCTGATGAGGATTGTGATGCAACTCATCATTTTTATTAGTATTGCGGCAGCCCATCAACTTGCGTAAAGTGGCTCTTACATCTGAAATAAAGCTGAAATAAAACAAATTTGTTTCAGGTTTTTTTAAGACGAGATTGTTTTATTTCAGTTTTATTTCAGCGCCTCGTACATGTGAAACAAAATGCTGAAACAAATCGAAAGTAGCATTTAGTTACCCGCTAATAATGGTCTTGCTACAACTGCATATTGCTGAGGCTAATGCACTCACGTGGCTAAGAGACGTCACAATGAATGCATTGGCAAAATACTAACTATAGTCAGTGCTCTGACATATTACATATTTGGCTTTTAAATGGGACATTTACATGGGCACAGTTGGAAGTAGTTAAATTTGGAGAGTTCAACCACAGTTTGGCCTCGATAGTACAGTTATGACTCATCACAAAACCATTTTAACGACGTCGTCTTATCAGCTGATAGCGCCCGGGGCGCTATCGTATTGCTGACGTAGCG
>Ga0049105_1000852_pt1 | contig 12077 bp, 8 predicted proteins | sample WorMetvaBAHAMAS1_FD_61260 | JGI IMG/M metagenome (GOLD analysis project Ga0049105, IMG submission 61260) | Worm MetaG Olavius vacuus BAHAMAS.1 | ecosystem: Host-associated > Annelida > Digestive system > Unclassified | place: Germany: Marburg | collected 2013-04-09 | reverse complement strand
ACGAAGGACACCGCAGTAAGTCACGTGACCGCTGTAAAGTAGCCTCGTTTGTGACGACGCTTGCGTGTTCTGTTCGCTGCGTCGGCGGCGTGTGCGGCAGCGGCAGCAGCAGCAACAGCCGGCAAAGCATCGATGTCGAGCCATGTCAACCGACCATCATCACATCGCATGCAATAATTAACTGCGGCAGGAATTCAGCGTCCGACGACGCTAGACGACATAGTATGATCTCCCGTGTCTACGATTCCGCTACAACGAATCAAAAACTGACCATGTCTACTGTCTACTTCTTGTAACAGTACGCTATCGTACTCCCGTTGTAGTTGTAGTATAGTCGTACTTGTAGTTGTAGTTTATCGTATGTGTGACAACAGCTTAAAAGCGCAGGTCGACAGAGCACATTCAACGAGATGAGTTGAGAAACCGACGAGACATCAGTTGACAGAGGCGATCACTCGCCAACGAACAGCATGTCAGCACATCGGCACTCAACAGTTATTGCATCGTGTTCGTGAGTTATGAAACGAGGCATATTTTCAACATTATTTCACTGTCGCATCCTCCGTGAAATTTCAAGGAAATAAAACCCCCAAACCTCAAAACCTCCTTTCCCAAGAAAACATTCTCCAAACCAATAGGCCTACCTTGCGAAATACGACAGCTCAAAAATAAAACTGCGGTATAGGCCTATTTAAGACAATAGGACTGGTAGTGTTCACAAAATGGGACCCACAAAATTAACAAACAAAAGTGATCGTGTGTATCACTTGATGTCAAATCAAATGCTCAAACATTTAATGTTCTTTAACACGAAGACACGCATCACGAAGACGTTTGCGCCACTCATCACGGACTCGCTGAAAGTCGAACGTGTAACTGAACATGGCTGAATTTTAAATTTTAAGTTTCGCAAAAACATTTAAGGTATATGGCGGGAAATGTGGCACGAGTTTCGTTGCATATTTTATGGAGAATACGGTGGTGAAAGAATTTCGAAAATGATTACCTTGTGACTTACCTAGTGCGGCCTCGGTAGACTATCCCAAGAAAATCGGTCAATATAATGTAAACGCTATGAATGAATGTACACCGTGTCCACATAAAAAGGTGCCACTGAGTTTTCGTTGTTACTTTTACAGATATAGACAGATTTTCACATTTTTTTCGCGCAGAACTTCGCAAGAGAATGCCGAGGTATACCACGGCGATTCTACCTTTTTCGGAAATTCACGAATAAATTTACCGTCCGTATAGCTGTCATTTTCTTGATGTACAATTTTAATAAAAATGTTTATATTCGTCGATGAAAGGCGTAGTTTCATTGAGATCAACATTATTACGTCACCATGTATACGTGAATATCGTAAATTTACCACTATGATTAGCATTCACTTGCAAAGTTGCATATCAAAAGCCAAGATCCGTCCACATTCGTAAAAAGACACTGTGAAAAAATGAGTGGCAACCATTTACCTCGCTGCATGGAATGCAGGCAGTCTGGGTTAGCCATGAGAAAAATGTTCTTCCGTCCGTCTCTCCGTCTGAAATTTTTGGCCAAATTGACCCCGTATAGTTGAAAAACGGCAATTTCCATGAGCCAAAGTGCGGAAAGAACGCTACTTTTACAATGTATGCAAATCATTCAACAAATTGTAAATCCGATCCGCGAATGACTAACAAAATCTATTTAGTTCTTCCTCGTTCAAAGATATAAGTCTCTGGTAAGATTTTCATCAGGGATGCGGAGTCCTTGTATTTTTGTGAGACTCCGACTCCGGCACTAAAATAACCTGGACTCCGACTCTGACTCCGCGGGCCAAAATCAAACTACTACTCCGACTCCGACTTTCGGACTTATTGTGACATAGGCCTAATGATTGTGTGCTTAAGACCGACTTGAGAGAAATTTTAAATTCTTCTAATAAAAGGTGCACATTTGTGTATAAACAGAGTTTTAGTTGTAAAATAAATTGCACAGAAATCAAACAGACTGCAACAAATTACACATTTACACTAAAGTAGGGCCCGGAGTGGGAGTCTTCTTCTAATGAGAGATTCCGACTCCACACTTCTGATTTTCATGAAGATCCCATCGGCAGTTTTATACATATGAGACACTGACCGACAGAAAGACTGACAAACGCCTTGGCGAAAGTAATAAACTTCTGTCAGCAGATATAACTAAGTTATCCATGTGGCAAAGTGAAAGGTTCCAGACGGTGCATATGACTGAATGAATCACGAGTTTATTAGCATCATAAAATATAACATAACATAATATAATCTCGTTAAGAAATGTACAATATCATGCTAATGGGCCAGTTGAAAGAAGAGAGACAAGCTCTCTGTTGATGTCAACCTGCCCGATTACTGTAACTTATAGTGAGACATTTAAAGTAACACAAGAACTACACAAAACAACAAACTGGAGGAACCAACTAGCATATGAAACTAGAATAGAAAAAAATAAAACAATATCTAACAGCGTGTATCTGTCGCAGCTGATGGACGGCCGAGCATTGCTAGCATTGTCACAGTAGAAGATGGATTCGTCGGTAACGCACGGGATGCGGCTGCTGCTGAGTAAAAGAACACGCAACGATGCCGCTGTAACGAGCTAATAACGGACGACGTTCGACTCAGCAGCAGCATCCCGCTCGACACACTATAACACCGCGTGTGCATCATACGACTGTTCTAATGATTTCACTCAATCGAACTCGTTAACACGATAGACGATGTTTTTATTTCAAACGAACACACGTGCATTTATCTACAGATACGGTTTTCTTCCGTACGACTCTATGTGATTATTGTTACTATAGCGGCAGCCTTTCTTTTGTAGTCTCCCTTGCGGACTGAGTTGAATCAGATACGTAGTCAATAAAGGCCTTATAAAATGCTGTTGTCTATTGTTACCAGACCTAGTGTAATCTTTCAGACCGCGGATCGGCCACCCCACGTCAAAAGTATATTAGAGGTTGGATCGCTGATTGATTTGACTGAGTCTATGCATGGGATCCTGGCTGAGCTTGAAAATTGACTCAGTCGAATCAATTATTGTCTTTTATACAACATCCGCAACTTAAACAATACCGAATCGATGTGCCCGTATATGATACACTGTAAATGAACAGTACAAGATAAAAAAGAAATGGCCACAATTGCTTTGAGACACATAATACAGAATAGCCAAGATACAGTCAACATCAGTATCATAACTATTGTATAAGATTCGTAATCGTATAAAATAGTCTCGTTCACATGGGCGAATCTATACTTTTTAGTTTGGGGGCAAATGGGAGGCAAGAGACAGGGCACAAAAGGGGGTAAGGCATCATGGCTAAACGTGTGAAAAATTTAAATTAACGGGCAAGTAGAGATCAAAGCGATGCACGTCACAACTCACAAGTGTAATATACCCCTTATAATTATTATGTGACTATGAGACTGCAGCTTCAGTATAATTACATTTATTCTCGTCAAAAGTTACAAATGTGCTGAATGTGCAAATTGAGTAAAAGTTGATCACAGTGTTTAAGAGCATACAAAAACTACGACTAAAAGTTATTAATGATAATACTGTCATGTGTATAAACCAGTAATAGGACTACTCAGTATTCATAGAATGACAAATCTATACACGTCACATGCTAGATCACAGACTATGCAATCACTCACTGACTGACTGGACAATATATATGGAAGGATACAGCTGTCACAGATACAGAGACAATATAGAAAGTCAATGATGCAAACAGCTTAATAATACTGCATAAACATGTACTATTACCCCGAATGTAATGTTATATGTCCAAAATGTACTTTACACAGTTGCCCACATCATACATGGTTGCACCTGATACCCAGAACAACTTGAACAAGTAATTTGCACTATGACACTACGATCGTGTTTTCGCCTTCTGTGTGGCCATCTTGTCTTGAATCTTAACTGACGGTGTCATGCGGGTCGCATATGCTAAATACGGTTCATGGGGCGAGAGAGCATCTACATTGCGTGTTGGATCGGATGGGGCAGCTCCGCAGCTGATGGGAGGCAGGGGCTTGGGCACTTATCCCTCTAGCTACGCACATGCTTGTTCATTTATGTAGGCCTAGGTAGTTTTAGTTATCAAGGTTTCGCTGTGAGAGCGTTGTCTTAGGTTATAGGCTTAGACATTTCGCCCATACCTATCCTAATTTTACGAGCGATACACGCCAACATTTGGTTTCAATTGCGCCTTCGGTGCACTCTGACTGAGTCGCCCATGTTTAGAAACGAAACATATATCTGAAATTTAAAACAAACTCGTAACGAAGTGCCGATGATTGGTTTATGGTCTCCCAAAATTTGGTGTATAGTTCGGTCCACTCATCTCTGGGAAAATGGCAGTACAAATCCCTCGAAATTAAAACCGAGAACGATTGGCGGCCTCAAGTGGCAATTCAGCGATATTGCCATCTTTTATAGTTCGAGTTTTTTTCACACTGAACAAGTTGTAAAACCCGTTTTTTTCGCGTGCCCTTTATTTCGCGAATTTCGCGAGCCTGACAAGTTCGCGAAAATAACGGGCCGCGAAAATTTGAATACGGTAGCGTTTCAGTGTAGTAGGAAGCAAAAACGCCAAAATTACGGGGTCCAAAATAATTAAATTGACTCAAACGCCAAAATTAAGGGTGGCCAAAATGAAGGGTTTTACAGGTATGTTATTAGTGAAATTCCGAGTTCCGACGTGTTCACACTCGGCGTTCGATACGAAGAATTCACAATTTTTAGCGCGAAATAGATTTTCAAAATTATTTAGTCTCGATCCGGGCCCGGGGCAGCGAAATTTCAAAACAGTCGATTGCGCACCTGAGTTATTGATGAGATGCGTAAGCCGAACTTCACCAAATTTGGGCGGGACATAGGGATATCATCGAGCCTTAACGCTATTGTTTTGGATAGGCTCAGGGCTGGAAATATCCTATTACCGCGCTGCATGCATTGCCACAAGAAAGCTGTCTGTCTGTCCGTCCGTCTGTCTGTCACACGCGTGATTTGTGACAAAACAGAAGAAAGTTCTGCCCAGATTGATATACCATATGAAAGATCATTTATCCTAGTTTTCTGATAAGAAGAATGGTTGATAGAGGCGATCCCTTCTCTTTGAAATTTTGGGTCAAACTGATCCCGTTGGAGCGAAATCTCCGATTGTCAGTCGATATTCGCCTAGCGCCTGAGCCGTAACACCTATCAAAAAAGTTCAATTAACACTAATAGCAAGTTCTTTCCGCTTTCAAATGAACGTAAGAAGAACATCGTACAAACGTACATCGTACAAGATGCATGTAATATTTGCCACATACCTCCAAAGTGTTACCACTTTACCTTGCAAAATGGCAAACAATGTAAGGGCGCATGGCGCATCATTTTGCAAATCATGGTGTCAACCAGTGATGAGCACGTGCATAGAAAAGTTAACTGTATAGAACAGTTAACAGTTAACTAATAAAATACATTTTTGTGAAAATTTAATAAGCTTTCTAACAGTGAAATTTCTGTAAATTGGTCCATTGACGGAAGTTACAACTTTGTACGTCGAGCGCCCTAAATAGGTCAGCCATTATTTTAGGCCTTACTCCTCGTGTGCTATCAAGCCCACGAGGAGTAAGGCCTCTACATTCCTCAATACTTAACCGTTAAGAATGTCGCTGAAATAATTCAAACAAAAACACGGCAAAGCGAGTACGAATGCAGAATTGGAGGGCGGCGTCCTTTAACTCGAGGACTATACAAGAAGCTCATCAGGAGATGAGTCAGCGAACGTGAACTGTTTTACGATGACATCCGACACATTCTACAAAGTACAAGACTTGCGCATAAATCATGGCACAGACAGATGCCACACAGTGTTTACTATAGACTGGAAGCAATAAGAAACCATCACAACGGTAAAGCGAAAGTTAAACGATAAAGTACAAGTAAATACCGGTGAAATTCACTTCACTCGCGAATGCGTGAATTTAGTTACGCACACTAACTTTACCGCTATATGTGTTACAGAAGCCGACTTTTGCTCAATAAGTTCAATGCTCGAGGAACCGGTCATGAGTTGGAACGCAGGTTGAGCAAATTGGTTGAAATAACGCAAAGTATAAGAGCCATTACGCCGTTCAAGGTCATTCAAGATCACCGATTTTGGTATTAATCGAAAGCTCATATGACTTCCTAGCTGTTATACTAACTTACCTCCTATCTCGCACCGTTTCCAAGTTACGGTCAAATTTTCGCTAGGGTGATCCCTGCCAATATCGCCTCTATATTTTTGGCCTACATTTTTGCCGCAGAAATTAACGGAGTATTTTCAACCACTTTTACGTAATCCGTCCCGAATGCTACCGAATTCGGTGCAATTACGCAGAGGTTACGGCTATTATGCAGTTCAAGGTCATTCAAGATCACTGATTTTGGAACAATCGAAAGCTCATATACGACTTCCTATTACCGGTAGTGATTAATAGTATCTTACCTCCTATCTTGCACCGTTTCCGAGATATAGCCTTGGAAGGTTCAAAATCGCTATATTTGGCTACCACTCTTCGGTTTAACCCTCCCCCCGCCCACCGACGGATGGGTTCCCTGGACGATCTCCGCAAAATTTTTATCGAAGGGTCACAGATATGGTCAAGGCACCAAATGGCGTAGAAACATTGCCGAAAATTTCAATCGCCTGAGTAGGGTGCACGAACGTCACAGACAGACAGACGACAGACAGACGGACGGGCGATAGCATAGAAATAGCGAATGTGAACTCACGTTTACGTTCGCTAAAAATATCGATTCGCACAGCCGCTCGGTGCTCGCCGACGTGACCGAGCGAACTAAAAATAAATATTCTACTAATAATTTTGTTGCGGTTGAATTGTTGAATATGTTAAATATTGTAGTAAGGTAGTGATAAACCGAGTATGAAATTGTTTTTGCTGGAGTTATTTTGGGGCTCCTCGGTTTTGGCACCACACTCCATAAACGCTAATGTGGCTCTAGTCCATTTTCGCACCTTAGTCACCCTACGAAGGGTTAGGGTAGGGTTAGATTTAGGGTTAGGGTTAGGTTAGGGTAAGAATTGGGGTTAGGGTTAGGGTGACTGAGGTGCGAAAATGGACTACGCCCCGCTAATGTTATATTTTAATTGCAAAACTGCAGATGGCTTGCAGGGACTACAAATTAGGATAGCCCCCTCAAGGAATAATCTCCACATGGGTACCGCCCACATCGTAGGTGATCTACCGTATGTGATTACCATATAAATTAAGGGGGCTATGCTAAATTTCAAGATCTGCTTTCAAAAATTTTGTGCATGACTTTACAGGTGAGCGCCTTAGAGGTGCGTTCACGACAAGGCGCTGTACAAATCCACGTTTACCTTTACCTTTACATTTTTGTGTTATAATGTCAGTGTTGTTTGCGTGTGGAAGGTACCGACGGGGTTGCACGTGAAATGCAGCAAACATCATGGATTTCGTTCATTTTTGTCGCATCGTGTTTATGAGTACCTTACATCATGCATACAAGCTTGTTGCCCTTCTCTGTGTTCTGTCAGTTTGTATGGTATCGTGGATGTATTATAATGTTTCAAACAAGTTTGGTCAGTTTTCAAACAGACAAGCTTACATCACAAATCCTCGTCGTTGGAATGAGCTGCTGAATGGTTCTCATGAAATTGTGTGGCCTAAAACAGTCAATGAAACTGATGATAGAATCCAGGTCCAGTTAAGATTCATGGAACGTTACGGTTCGTTGCCTGCAAACCGTACTATGAAACACATCTTATGTGTTGGTGTGTTCAATTTTGAAGGAGTCCGTGAAGGGCAGTACCAGTTTGTTAACGACAAATGCCCTGTACAAGAATGCAGTTTGTCGTTTAACAAAAGTTCGCCACACTTAGCTGACGTGTTGATAATATCCGAAATGTCTTACTTCAACTGGTTACATTTTCTCCCGAAACCACCCCATCAGCTGTGGATTGCGCAGCACTGGGAGTCAGCAATGCATGATCGTATTACTACGTGGTTGGTACGCCGATATATAAACTGGACGGTTTCATATCGCCGAGATTCTACGGTTGCAATCAGCTACGGCAAATTTGCTCGCACAAAGATTGCTAGCGGGAGTGAGCAAGAAGTGGACTACAGTGCTGGAAAAACCAAAGACGTTGCTTGGCTAGTCAGCAACTGTAATGCAAAAAACAATCGGCTCGAGTATGCTCACGAACTGGCGAAGTATATTGATGTTGACATATATGGTAAATGCGGCAGTCTGACCTGTAACCGGACAGGACCAGAAAGTTGCCACAATCTCCTAGTCAGAGACTATCGATTCTTCCTAGCATTCGAAAACTCTAATTGCAAAGATTACATCACGGAAAAATTGTACCATGCAGCCTTGCAGTACGTATTTTGTTTCTGTGAAAAATGAGATTGAATAACTGAAGTTTGCAATATTGCCAACATCAAATCAAGTGTGAAATCTCTCATTACCGTATTCTGTTTATCTCTGTATGTTAGTAGATGTATAATGTCTCAATTTAACAACCTTTGAATGAACCTTATGGAGCTTCTTTGTTGTAGCCAAATCATGCATTTATGTAGTTAATGTAGCTTGTTAGTTTTTACTAGTAATGCAAAAAGGACTGCATTTACATTAGACTGTGCAATAATATCTGTAAATGATATTTATGGTTAAAAGTAAGAACGTGGCCATATTATCGTTAAATGAAAAGTCAGTATTGGTCTGTTAGTATTTTAAATCTGGTGTCAGGTCAGCATCTCTGTAAAGTTTGTTTAGTGAATAACGAAATAGGCTAGCCTGTCAACTAAGCAAAACATTTTTTAAAGTTTTGATTTGATGTTTACTGTGTTTCAGTTTTGTATGTTTGTTCCATAATATTCATCATGATACCAGCATAGCAAACAGTAAAACAGTGAACTAGTAAACTTATTAGACTGTTCAATGACTTAAGGTGATGTGCATTTTATTTGTTGTAAAATTTTTGGAATAATTAAAATCATTTCGTGAGAATTTTGTTAATTCTACCAGCTCTAAAGAATAATATTAAACTAATGATAATAATAGTAATGATAATATCTGCCATGCTGTTAGCTGTAAATTTCTTTCCGCATTTTCTATATTACTTTACGTAGTCCAACTGTGTGCAGTTTTGCTATGATACCATACTGAACTCTTTTTATTTATATCACTTGATCACATTTTCTCTGTTGTCAGTGTCTACTCGAGTTTAAGTGGTATGTTTTGTGCTTTGGTTTAAAGGCACAATGTCATACCGATAGTAATGGGTGCCAGACCAGAAGACTATGCAGCACTAGCACCATCTGGCTCGTACATCGACGTTCGCAGTTTCAGTGGTCCACAGCAGTTGGCTGAATACCTAAAGTTGCTGGCGTCTGACCGGAAGTCGTACAATAAATACTTTGAGTGGAAGAAAACGTGGGCTCCAATTGATGTTAAATATTGGTGTCGTTTGTGTATGATGTTGCATTTGCGTGATGAGATAGGCTACTTCACATGGTATGAAGACTATCACATGTGGTGGAACAGTGTCTGTGGCACTTCTCATCTTTATGCTTCCCGTTCTGTAGCTTTGATAAATGTTATTGTGATATTTGTGGCAATAAATATGTGATTTTATCGTGCTTAGGCAACGGACCATTCCAAAATATTATTGTGCGTATAAAGGTAGTTAATATGTAGTTATTTATGAGCTGTTGCTTATAATGTTCCATTCCAATAGTTACTTTTCATCACTCATTGTATATAATTAGAAAATTCTGTATGCCATGTTTCGATTTTTCACTTTTGTAAACAGAGTAATTTTGTTAATGAACCAGCAAGGCATTTGTTGTTAGTGGATGTATAATGTCTCAATTTAGCAACCTTTGAACGAACCTTATGGAGCTTCTTTGCTGTAGCCAAATCATGTAGTTAATCTAGCTTGTGTGTTTGCTTGATGCTCATGCTGAATGTTTGCTTAAGGCTTGGGTGCTTAGTCCATTATGTTTTGTTTTACCGTGCTATCTTGTCTTGCAGCCTGTTAGGCCCATACCAGCCTGCTGACAATGTGGATCCTTTTCTCGGATTGTTGACTTTTGCAGTCCCAGCAGCAGAGTACTAGATGCTCTGCATCACGTGTGGCCAAAGTGTGTGCTGAGGAAAGGTGTAGAGTTCACAGGATTCAGGGATATTTTATATATCTGTTTTTCTACATTTGAGTTCATGAACAAAGTTGAATATGTTCTGAGACTGGGCCATACGCCCAGACAGATACCGAGATAGATAAGCACAGTGTACCAACAGCACATTGTAGAGATGGTTGCAACATCACCTGTACCAATTAACTGTCTAGCTGTAGTCCTATTGAAAGCAGTTTGGCAGATCTGTTTCCATGTGTGTGTGTGTTGATTAGGGTCGGACATGACAGTTAGTTTTCTTGCATGCCTACACACACAAATGTGTTTAAGCATCAATTGGCAAGTGCAGCGGGCAAATGTTCGCACTCACAACAAGTAGCTAGAGTGCAGGCAGCAGTTTTTGACGGCATGGAAATATGATTTGACAGGAGCAGAATCACTTGCCCAGTGTCTTTGTCAACTTGATCAAAAAGGAACCAAGATCCACACACTACCTGGAAGTTTGCATAGTTGGTTGCATAGCACAGTGGTAGAATATCGGTCCTTGGCTGGTGAACTATCCCTGTCCTGCGCTCGACCTATAGCCGACGGGTGACCACTTATGTGGGTGAACCGTCCACTACAGGTCAGCCAACTCAGCCCTTTTGTCCTTTCGAAGTCGATATATGAGTATTAAGCTGTTATTGGACGTGTGTTACCACGCTCAAGTGGCACCTTCTGGTGAATGCTTATGGGGTGAAGGCCTGGTGCGGTTGATTGCAGCCGCTTATGGCAGCTTTGCCTGTGCTAAACTCTGCTGTTGCACTTGGCCGCTTGCCGGTACTGGTTGTGCTGTCCCGCTTGGCAGCTTGTTGTATGTACGTTAACTTGTGGTTGAGCGTGTTCACCTAACCTAATAAAGGCAGTTTACTATTACTATTATTTTTTTCTTTAATACCCTTGGATGTATAGTTCCCAAGGATTAAAAGCAAAAAAAGTTAAAATCACAGCTGGAGTGACTATTGGTCCGGAAGGTGGTCGATCACGAAAGTGTCGTGCAGAAGAACAGAGTTGAAACGCTGCAGCGACACCGAAAGACGTTGAAACAGAAATGATGACGCTCGCTCCTCACCACAGAAACTGCTGAGCTTGTGAGTTGTGACCACCTTATTACTGTCTCTCTCATGTGCTAGACTAAGCTGACTTGATCAGCTTTTCAATTGCACTTTAAATCTTTGCATTTTCTATTTTCACTAGACAGAGAATAGAAAGAGTGGACTTACCGATGTGCTAGTCACTGGATGGACTAAGGTCTAATGAGGAATGCAGCAGCAGCCATCTTAACGGCTTCCTCGTGTATTTCAGCTACTGGCTCGTCTTCCTCGGTTGTCTTGCTGCGTTTTCTGTTGTTGTGTATTTGACAAAATTTTTATTAATAATGAGCGCCTAGTGAGTCTTCCGACTTATAGGTGCTATATAAATAAATCTATCTATCTATCTATCTATCTATTAATTGTTAGTTTGTGCATCCATGATGGCTTTGAATCGTTGGTTCTTTTGACTTGTCAGCTGCTTTCAGAATCCACCTTGCAGAGAGATATGCTTCCATTTGTTTAGGATACAACTACTGCAGCTTCTTTATACTGCCACTGCAAACTGTCATTCCTTCCAGGTTATTGAGTTTGATTTGTGTTGCATTTGACTGTTACGTAGTGTTATTTTTATGTTAAATGATAATGATGTTCAGTCAGATGTGCAGTTATGCTGCTGCTGTTATATGAAGATGCATAATATTTGTGTATGAACAAGTGTTCCCGAGTCTTCGATGATCTGTCGTAGAAGTTTTTAGCTTTGTATCATTGTTGCTAGATAGTTATGCTTTTTTGTTTAAACTGTTTTTATTATTT